>Ga0187776_10000023_pt1 | contig 82967 bp, 65 predicted proteins | sample 0216_BV02_MP12_2_FD_132426 | JGI IMG/M metagenome (GOLD analysis project Ga0187776, IMG submission 132426) | Tropical peat soil microbial communities from peatlands in Department of Meta, Colombia - 0216_BV02_MP12_20_MG | ecosystem: Environmental > Terrestrial > Soil > Wetlands > Peat | place...
TGGGTGCAGTTGTCGCGGAGGCAGCGATCGCCTGCTTGCCATCGCCGAACAAGATGGGCTCCAGCGCAACCAGCTTTAGGGTTGAGCGGACACGCTCGGAGGCTTTATCGATTACGAAGGTTCCGTGGATGGCTCGGAGTTGCCGGTAGACGCGCATCAAAATGCCAATACCTGCGGAACTGAGGAAATTAACGTCGGAGAGATCGAGGCGAAGATGGAGGGCGCCGTCGTTTACGGCAGTGTTGAGTCTTTGAGCAAGGAACTCGGACCAATAATTGTCCAACCGTCCCTTGATGCTCAGCTCGAGCACATCACCGCGCTGTTGCTCGCTGATTTGCATCTGTCTCCCCAAGAACTTCGTTTGCGGAGCGCACTAACGCCGGCGGTAGTTGCAGATCCAGTTCGCGTGCGGCATTGAGGTTGAGGACCACCGAGGTCTTGGTGAACCACTCCAGTGGAATATGGGCGGGATCTTCACCTCTCATGATGCGTACCGCCAGGGCAGCGGATTGGCGGCCTGCACCCGCGAAGTCCCGTGCCAACACGACCAGGGCCCCATCATTTGCTTGCTGTCGTTGAAAAGCAAAAACCGGCAACTTCGCCCGGATGGCCGCCTGGTTGATGCTTCCGAAAGCGGATGCAGTCAAATTACCGGGAATCTGGCAAATGGCGTCGATGTGACGACTGGTCAGGGCAGCCGCGGCGTCTGGAATTTCGGTTGCGGTGCTCACCGGAACTGAAACCACTTTAATTTCTCGCGGATGAGCTGCTTTTTGCAGCTGGTTCAGCATATACACCATATTCACTTCCGAGGGAACGAAAAGCGTCCCCACTCGTTTTACCCGCGGGAACCAGGTGCGAATCAAAGCCACCATGTCTTCACTCGGCGGCGTGAGATTGACGCCAGTAAGGTTGGGCAGATGATCGGTCTCGCTTCGCCCGGCCCCGGCGATCAGACCATTTGCCACGTAGGTGAACACGATGGGCAAGGATGGAGCGCGTTGGATTGCTGCCTGTAATGTGGGGGTGGAAAATGTTATCAGCATATCGGCGCCGCCCGTCACGGCCGCATCGATCATCGCGCTGACGGTGGCCATGTCTCCCTGCGCGTTCAGAATCTGAGTTACATAGTCATGTCCTTCTTTCAGCCCGGAATCGCGCAGCCCATCGAGTACGCCCCGTTCAGACTCTTTGACGTCCAGCACGTCGTTGTACTCGATTAGATAAAGCTTCCACCTCTTTTTGTTGAGGGCGTTGTGGGCATTGTGGGAATCGTTGCTGCCCGGTTTTCGCCGGTCAAGATCGGAAAGCAGGAGAACGCTGGAGGCCAGGACGATCAGAACCGAAGCAAGCGCGAGGCTTTTGATGCTCCTCCACAACTGGTCACCCCCTAAAGCCAAAGATTCGCGCCATACTGATGAATTTGGCTAATATCAGGCCAGCACTTGCTGGATCGGGATCATGCCGGAATAGCGGCGGATTTTAGCACGAAACCTGATACGCGACGATTGAACCGATTCACGGCCTATCTTAGAGAGCATTGGATATATGCCGGAACTGCCCGACATCGTCACCTATATCCACGCGCTTGAATCGCGAATCGTGGCACAGCCTGTCCAGCAGATACGGCTGGCGAGTCCGTTCCTGCTGCGTACCACGGAACCATCCCTGGCGGAGGTGGAGGGGCGCAACGTGCGTGAGTTGCGACGCATCGGCAAACGAATAGCTATTGGAGTCGAGGGCGATCTCTGGCTGGTGCTGCATTTGATGATCGCTGGGCGGCTGCACTGGCGACAGCGAGGAGCAAAATTGGCGGGACGCCAGAGTCTGGCGGCTTTTGATTTTCCCAACGGCTCGCTCGTACTCACCGAAGCCGGCCTCAAGCGTCGGGCGTCGCTGCATATTCTGCGCGGGAAGGAGAGTCTCCAATCGGTTGACCCTGGTGGAATCGACATTTTCGCCAGCGATCTCGATGCATTTCGCCAGGCGCTCCGCGCCGAAAATCGCACGCTCAAGAGGGCACTTACCGATCCTCGCATCATCAGCGGAATCGGTAACGCCTATTCGGATGAAATCCTGCATGCAGCACAACTGTCTCCCATCACTCTTACGCAAAAACTAAGAGCGGAGGAGTGGGAGCGGCTATTCACAGCGGTTCGCGACACTATGAAGTTATGGATCGACCGGCTTCGCAGCGAAGCGGAGAACGGCTTCCCTGAAAACGTGACCGCCTTTCGCAAAGGGATGGCAGTACACGGTCGTTACGGGAAACCCTGTCCGAGATGTGGCGAAAAGATTCAGCGCATCCGCTACGCTGACAATGAAACCAACTACTGTGCTCGCTGCCAGACCGGGGGAAAGCTGCTGGCGGATCGAAGTCTGTCGCGACTGCTGCAGTCGGATTGGCCAAGAACGATGGAAGAGCTTGAGGCTCTAAAACATCGATAACGATTCGAGGACTCTATCAAAGACAACGGGATCGCCTCGAGACAAAAGACTCCGCTAAGAAATGCAGCTGCGCCACAATCAACGGATATTGGTGGGAGAAGGAAGGCGTGAAGTTGCTGAATCTATTGGGCTGCCTGCCAGGGGATTCGAACCCCGATATGCTGATCCAGAGTTTTACAGCAGTCGAGGCGGAATCTCTGGCAACGCCATTCTGATTCAGTGACTTGCGTAACCGCAAGCCCGCAGGGAAGCACCGCGTTCGAAGTATTGAAGAATCGCGCGTTGGCGCACAGGGGCTCGGACCGCATGGCACAGTTATGGCACAGGAGACTTGACAACCGGAGACCAAGAGCGTAGCCTCTATGTGTGTACGCACATTGTATGTACAACGGAGAATGTTATGGCGACGGCAGGTAAGAAACAGACGGCGAAGTCACAGAGGATTAATTTCCGCGCATCCGCCGCTGAGGAGCGCCTGATTCGGCTCGGAGCGGCGAAAAGAGGCGAGAAGGTGACGCGCTTCATCGTGCAGAGCGCCTGCAGCGCCGCTGAGGTGGCGCTCGCTGACCAGAAACACTTCGAACTGGCTCCGTCCCAATTTGCACGTTTCGCGGAAGCGCTCGACCGCCCTGCAAAGGTCATCCCGTCGTTACAAAGACTGTTCTCGCAGGAGTCGGTTCTTGAACGCTAATTGAACGAATCGCAAACAAAGCCGCCCCTCTCTGCGGTCGAACTGCTGACCTCCAATCACGACGTCAGCCAGTTTGACTGCGGCAAGCACGTTTCCCTTACAGATTGGCTGAAGCGCTTTGCCCGCATGAACCAGGCCAGCGGCGACACGCGCACCTACGTCGTGCACCGAAATCTCCGGGTGGTCGGCTACTACTCTCTTGCTCCGGGGAGCGTCTCACGGAAAGAAGCGACTGCTCGGGCAAGCAGATCGGCCTCAGAGCCAATTCCAATTGTGCTGCTTGCGCGCCTAGCCCTTGACAAGGCAGAGCAGGGCCAAGGCCTTGGCGCTGCTCTGCTGAAAGACGCCTTGCAACGGGCCTATGCAGGGGCGGAGATCATCGGCGGCCGCGCCGTCTTGGTTCACGCCATCGACGCCGAAGCTGCAGCGTTTTACCGAAAGTACGGCTTTGAGAGCTGCCCTGGCCTTGAACTCCACCTGATGCTGATGATGAAAGACTTGCGCGCCACGCTTGGCGCTCTGACAGAAAAACGGTGAATGTCGCGCCGGATTCACGGAGGACTCGGGGGATGGGTCACACGTCCCCGCTGGGGAGGAGGTAGAAGGCATTGTTGGGCGTCGGACTACTTCCCGACGCCCCACAGATGGAATCTCATCGTGAGCTGTCTTGCAGTTCCAGAGATGTGCCACCACAACTGCCGCCACCTGCCTCTTGACGTCGCAAAAGAAGCGCATCGCGCTTTGCACTCGGAGCGAGTGCAAGTAATGAGTCGCTTGAGTCGTACTCCCGATCGGGTCCTACTCTGCCGGCATCGATATGCAACACATATGTGCCAGCTGGAACGCCGTCAAAAGCAAAAGTGCCGTCAGCGTCCGAACTCGTGTTGTACACGGCTCCCGTTATCGCGTTCTGCAGTTTCAGCTTGGCGCCGACAATCGGCACGTCAATGCGGTGCAACAGTCTCTGAATGGGCGTCCCCCTTTTTGCCCGGCTGCGAGTCAACTAGCTTGCCTGCGACACGGCGGGTCGCAGGAGCTAAGTCGCCCCAGTGACCGTCAACATGGACGTAGTTGTTGTGAACAGCCCTTTTGAATTCAAATCGTTCCCGACGTCAAAACTACTTATCCACGACCAGTCAACCGTTTACGACAACTTTACGCAATTTTCCCCGGACAGCAATGGTATTGCTTAATAGCAAGGCGAATACAACCAACTATTCCAACTTTGCACTCAGTCACAACGAATTAACTTACCTTACGGCGGGTTGTGGACCGGCGCCGCCAGGGGCTCAGACCTGCAATCCCAGAGAACACCAGAAGCAGAGTGCTCGGTTCCGGGATAGCAGATGGAAGGGTTACCGACAAATCGTAGGTTCCCTCCGACGCGCCATTCAGGGGAGTTACTGATACATAAAAGACAGCACTGGTTGGGGCGATGAAGTTTGTAATCAACTCATGAAATGGAGTGCCAGGGACACCGACTGCAAGTGACGTTTGCCGAAGCGTCCCACAATGCCGGCTCCACCAAGAACGCATTAGCATTTGAGATTAAGTCGATGTTGATCGAGTCTGCGGCCGACACTGGCGGAAGGCTGAAGAAGGCGCCATTCGCGCCGCAATTCGAGGCCGTGCTTACTGATCCAAGAAGGTCGACCGTACCATTAACTACTCCAGGCGATAGATCTTGCGCCGTCGCGATCGTGCAATGGGGCGCTGCTTCCTCAACGATCGTTGATGCGCAAGCGGGAGCCGCGGCTGATAAAGCCATCACCAGTGCGAGGAGCACAATTAGACCTTTTGCAACGGTGCGCTGTCTCATGTGGCCTCCTTCCGTGTCGCAAGACTCATTCGAACAGCGGCAATTCCATTGCCAATTGTTATGAAGAAAACACCGGGTTTCCGGTCCTGCATTCGAAGGTGGATGCAGAAGCTTGCACACAGTAATCACGTGGCTACCACAGTTACGCTACTTGCGAGCGCTGAAAGTCCCCACAGAGACGAATGGGTGCAGTAGCTAAGTTGTTGGGTATATTGGCTGCCCCCCAGGGATTCGAACCCCGATATGCTGATCCAGAGTCAGCTGTCCTACCATTGAACGAGGGGGCAGCGAAAAGGCAGTTATTTCAGGATTTACGGCTGGAACCGTTCTCCACCATCGATTTTATGTATGCTGCGGGGAATGGTCAATGCTGCTTCTGGACAATCGCCGCATCAGATCCCGCCCAGAGGCCGTGTGAATGCCGGTCCGCGAGCGTTGCATGGCAGAGTCACCCGCCTCGCCCCTGGAACCCGAGCTTTCAGCGGGGGACTACAATAGTTCCGCTTCGAAAAAGTGTAGATGGTGAACTCCGATGATTGCCGCCGTAGGGAAACTGTACACTTCGCCCGATACAACTGAGTTTGCCCGACGCCCCCTCCAGGCTGAAGAATGTGCCCTGGTGGTGGTGGATATCCAGCAGAAGCTCCTGCCGCCAATCTTCAACAAAGAGGAACTGGTGCGAAATGGACAGCTGCTGGTCCGTCTCGCCAAGATCATGAAGCTGCCGATGCTGGTCACCACTCAGTACGCGCGCGGATTGGGATCGACAATTCCTGAAATAGCATCTCTGCTGCCGGAGATCGCCCCCATCGACAAGCTGGAATTCAGCTGCTTCGGCAGCGACGAATTTTGCAATTCCCTAAAGAATCTGCCAGGCAATCGCAACACTGTGCTGCTGTGCGGCATGGAGACTCACATCTGCGTGATGCAGACGGCGCTGGCAGCGCTCAATCGCGGATATTTGGTGCACGTGGCTTCCGATGCCGTGGGTTCTCGCGTGGAATGGAACTGGAGGATCGGATTGGAGCGCATGCAGGCGGCCGGTGCCCTTATCTCATCCACCGAAACGATGATCTACGAGCTGCTGCGGTCCTCCGGCAGCTCGAGCTTTAAAGAGATGCTGCCTTATTTGAAGGGCTGAATTTCTGCCGCATCTGGCGCATCTCTTGCGTTCCTGGACACAACGGCCTTCACCATCGCTTGGGATCGTAGGTGAAATCCACCAGACCGTCTCGGTAGTCGATCTTGATATCGAGAAGACGAAGCATGGCGAAACCAAGCAAGCCGGAAACATCCGTTCCGGCGCCGTTGCTCATGGATGTCATGTCGAACGCAGTCAGGTCCTGATTTTCCTGACGCAGGTGACCGAACTGGAGAATCGCTGTGTCGGCTGAATACACGTTCTTGACCGAGCCGCTGATGCCTTTGACGATCATGCCGGAGTTGCCCTGCACTTTGGTGACCTCCCTGGCGGCATCGGTGGAGATGAGATTACTGAAGGCGCCGGTGTCGAGCAGAAACAGCTTGGGTGGTATTTCGCCAATGCGGGTGGGGACCAAGAGGTAGTGCCCGAAACGGTAAACCTGCGTCCAGGACTTCATCTCCGGGGCGATATAGCGATCCTGGAGGGCAGGCGCCTGACTCGAATCATTTTTCGTGTTTGTGGAATCATCCTTCTGAGGTCGTTCTGAACCGGAACCGGAATCGGAGTCGTCGGCGTCGGCATGTAGAGCGATATTGGTCGAGCCTTCCCCAGGACGCTTCGGCAGCTCCCGCAAATACAGCTTCTCTCCCGGAAAATCGATTTCCACCAGAAAAGCATCAAAGACGTCTGCGCCGATGAGCCCATCCTCCCCGGCCACCGAGCGATCTTCAAGCACCCTCACCGGACAATCTTTGAACTCCAGGTCACCGATCTTGAGAGAATCCGCCAATCCCAGATATCCCGCTCGATTGCCTTTGTCCCCGATGCCACGAATATCGACGTCCGAGAGTCTGTGGACACCGGCTTTGACCGCCAGGTTGCGGTTGATCATGATCCCCGATGCGCCAGTGTCGAGTAACAACTTGGATTTCTGTCCATTCACTGCCACTGACAAACCGTAGCCCCGAAGATGCTGGGGGTCGAGCAATAGACGGACGAGTTCGGTTTGCGTGCTGGTGGATTTGCCGGCCAGATGGCAAGCACCCCGGGGGTCCTTCGTCCGAGCCTTCAGGTACTCGAGATACTGCCGCATATGGGCGCGGGTTTCCTCATCTTCGTAGGATTCGGCAGCGAGGGATTCCTCCAGGTATTTTATGCGTTCTGCGCGGCTTAGCCGCCTCGACCAAAGGCCAGTAATTTCCGGGTCGGTGGGGTCCATCTCGTGCGCTTTGGCGATCATGGACCAGCCACTCTTGTACATGGAAAGCGCCCATCGCACCCGCGCCAGTCCCATGTATGCCCGGGCATTGGGATATCCGGCATTAATTACGTTGACCCACTCTCTTTCAGCCTCGGGAATCTTGCCCTGGCGAAAATAAACTTCGCCCAAAGCGACCCGTACGACTGGCGAATTGGCAACTTCGAGAGCCTTGGTGATCGTCTCGTTGGCTTTCGCGACATCCTTCTTCTTCAGGTAAACGCGAGTCAGGCCGGCGTAGGCGTCTGGCGATTTCGGCCGCTCCTGAAGCAATTGCTGGTATTTCTCAATGGCATGTTCAAAATCTCCCTTGAGGTAGCAGGCTTTGGCATCGCCTAGCGGATTGGGTACGGCAGCGCCAGGCGCGGCAGCTAGTCCAGCATTGGTTGCAGCTTGCGGGAGAGTTGAAACCGCTGCAGGAGCGCCAGATTGGCCAGGGGAGTTGGATTGAGATTGGTTGTTGCCCGAATCGGCGATAGAACAAACGCTGCACCCAATCAGCAGGCACACACATAGAGCCCGAGGCATGGTTTCACCCAAAATGATCGCCGTTAAGAATAGGGGGAGGACGACATTCTGGCATGCCACTCTAGAGGGCACAAGAGCAAATCGAATTCGTGCGCTTTGTGAAGCGAGTCCCTTGCAACGAGCAGAATTACGGGCGTGCTATGGATATCAGCGCCACTGGCTTTGGCGAGCCAAGGCCGGTAGAGCGCCTCATCATGGTCGGAAGGGTTGCAAGCTCAGTAGTCTTCGGGCTCTTTAGGGAAATCCGCTGCTTCCTCGGATGACATTTCCGCTTCCGGAAAGGTCTCTGACGACACCTCTGGCGTTTCAGCCGCGGCCTGGGCAGCGCTTTTCTTTACTCGCACCACGATGATTTTCGAAAAGCCTTCATCGAAGCTGGGTGGACGCAACTTCTGCGCCATGCGCTGCATGACATCCTCGGGCACCATGCGGTGGCGCTTGCGGTTGCGCTCCATGCAGACTTCCAGGGGAACGTCGAAGAAGACGGCGTGTACGTCGTAGCCGAATTCGTGCGCCATCTTGATCCAGCCGCGGCGCTCGCGGGGGGAGAGGTTGGTAGCGTCGACGTAATTCCAAGGCATGCGCGCGATCAAGCGAGCACGCAGCAGATAGCGCAAAGTGGAGAAGGTAAGGTCTTGATAGCGCTGCTCGGTGATGTCGTCGAAGAGCAACATGCGGAGGACATCGCTGGAAAGGGGCGTAATTCCTCGGCGTCGATACCAACTCGTCTTGCCCGAGCCGGGGAGTCCGATGGCCAACACAACCGTACCGCGAGGCTGACGTTTTGCGGGGGTGGGTGCGGTGACCCCGGGCACGACGGCCGCTCTGCTTTCGTCTAGAGATTCGGCTCCCGCCTGGGCGCTGGGTTCGGCGGTTGCTGCTTCCTGCCGCGGGGAAGCGGTCGTCTCCGGCGTGGGCCTGACACGCGGCTGTTCCGGCCGAGCCCCGCGCCTGCGGCGGCGACGTCCACGCGCAGCGGGAGGCTGGTTCCGGCCGGGTTCGGGAGCCGCGGCAGAATCGCGCGCTTCTGCCGGCGGCGGCTCGGGTTGAGATTCCTGGACTGGCGTCTCCCCAGGTTCCGGATAGGCAGGCTGCAGCGGCGCTTCGGTTTTGGCAGGAGCTCCATTTCCCCGCCGACGTCGTCTTCTCTTACCGCGATCCATGATGGGATTGGAACACAATCCCCCCTGCACGAGCAATCACCGAGGCAAACTGCAACCGGGTGGAAATCAGTTCGATTTTCTTGGAAACTTGCACGCGCAAGAATGCAAGCAAAATCGCACTTGATCGTCCGTTTGGTATGCATTTTTGGGAATGACACGAATAGTAAATCTGGACAAGTAGGTCGTGATGCCCGTCATTTGCGCGCTTCTGGGTCGGATGTTAGGATTTTTTGCTTCGATAGTGTGTGGGAAATTTTTCTTAATAACCGTTCCACGTTATGGAGGTTGCAATGGCAATTCGAGTAGGAATTAATGGTTTCGGCCGCATTGGACGCAACGTTCTGCGCGCATCTTTGAACGATCATAATCTGGAATTCGTAGCGGTCAATGATTTGACTGACGCCAAGACCCTGGCGCACTTGCTGAAATACGATTCTGTCCTTGGCAACCTCCATAACAATGTCTCAGCCGGCGAAGATTGCGTGGTGGTGGATAACCGGCGCATTCGCGTGTTCGCCGAAAAGGATCCGGCCAAGATCGATTGGGAGTCGGTGGGAGCGCAGGTTGTGATCGAGTCGACCGGACGTTTCACCAATGCGGAAGATGCCAGGAAGCATCTCCGCGGGCCGGTGAAAAAAGTGATCATCTCGGCCCCCGCCAAGAATGAAGATCTGACGGTGGTGCTGGGCGTGAACGAGGACAAGTACGATCCCGCAAAACACCATATCGTCTCCAATGCGTCCTGCACGACGAATTGCCTGGCGCCAGTGGCCAAGGTGGTTAATGACAGCTTTGGCGTGGTTAGTGGGACCATGACGACGATCCATTCCTATACCAATGACCAGGTAATCCTCGATTTTCCCCACAAGGATTTGCGCCGCGCCCGGGCGGCTGCGATATCCATGATTCCCACAACCACGGGTGCTGCCAAAGCCATTTATCTGGTCATTCCCGAGCTGAAAGGCAAGCTGGACGGCTTCGCCATGCGGGTGCCCACGCCCAACGTCTCAGTGGTCGATCTGGTGGTTTTCACTGAGAAAAAGACCACGGTGGAAGAGGTAAATGCGGCGTTGAAGAAGGCTTCGGAATCCGGGCGCCTGGCGAAGTATCTGGGGTACGAGAATCACGAGCTGGTTTCCGCGGATTACCGTGGAGACTCGCGCTCTTCGATTGTGGACGCTCCGCTGACTCGGGTGGTCGGGGGCAATTGCGTGAAAGTGATTGCCTGGTACGACAATGAGTGGGGGTACTCCTGCAGGGTGCGTGACCTGATTGATTACATGGGCGGCAAAGGCTTATAGCTGACCCGTTAGACGAGTTGCAAACATCCGGCCGCCTTGTTTTGGAGTCAACCATCGCTTTGAAAGCCGTCCGCAGCCGCCGGGGAGTGTTTCGGCGGCGTGCGGCGGGAGGTGCGTGAATGTCAAAGCTGTCGGTTCGCGACCTTTCTCTGAATAATCATCGCATCTTCATGCGTGTGGACTTCAACGTTCCACTCGACGAGCACGGGCGAGTGACCGACGACACGCGCATCCGCGAAACCCTACCTACCATCGAGTACGCACTGCGACATGGGGCGCGACTGATCCTGGCTTCGCATTTGGGCCGTCCCAAGGGAAAGCCGAGCCCGAAGATGAGCCTGCGGCCTGTAGCCGAGCGCCTGCGCATGCTGCTGGACAGCAATCTGAGCCGCGGCGAGAACGTCGGCTTTTCCACCGACTGCATCGGGGTCCAGGCAGAAGAAATGGCTGGCAAACTGGAGCGCGGGCAGACGCTGCTTCTGGAGAATCTGCGTTTCCATGCGGAGGAAGAGGCGAACGACGAAAAGTTCTCCAAGGAGCTGGCCAAGCTGGCCGACTACTATGTGAACGATGCCTTCGGGGCAGCTCACCGGGCGCACGCCTCCACAGTTGGGATCACGCATTACGTGGAGAAATCCGCAGCCGGCTTGCTGATGGAGAAGGAACTGGAATACCTGGGACGGGCGCTGCACAATCCTGCCAAGCCGTTCATTGCAATCCTGGGCGGGGCCAAAGTCAGCGACAAGATTGATGTGATTCGGAGCCTCATGACTCACGTCGATGCCCTCCTCATTGGCGGGGCGATGGCTTACACCTTCCTGAAGGCCGAGGGCAAGCAGATCGGCAAATCCAAGGTTGAAGACGACAAGATCGAATTGGCCAAGGAACTGCTCCAGGAGGCCGCGCAACGCAGGGTGAAATTCCTGCTTCCGGTGGATCATGTGGTTGCGTCAGAGATATCAGCCGATGCATTGACTCGCACGGTAGACGAAATACCCGCGGACGCCATAGCGCTGGATATTGGCCCGAAGACGATTGAACGGTTTGCGGAGGAGATCAGCCGCGCAAAAACCATCGTGTGGAACGGCCCCATGGGGGTTTTCGAAGTCCAGCCGTTTGCGCGGGGAACGAACCGCATTGCGCAAGGCGTAGCTGCGAACGCCGGAGCCGTCTCGATTGTCGGTGGAGGGGATTCCGTGGCTGCCGTGAGGAACGCCGGGGTCGCCGACAAGATCACGCACATCTCCACCGGCGGGGGTGCGTCGCTCGAGTTTCTGGAGGGCAAGAAGCTGCCCGGTGTGGAGGCCTTGACCGAGAAGAAATAACTTCGGACCCGCCATTTCCAAGCTATGCCGCGCAAGAAACTGATCGCTGCCAATTGGAAGATGTATAAGACCCCGGAGCAGACCCGGGAATTCTTCGCCAACTTTCTGCCCCTGGTGTGGGATCACCAGCGCGACGAGATCGTGATCTGCCCACCGTTCCCGGACATCCCCGCAGCGGTGGAAGAAGCCAAGGGCTCACGCCTGGGAATCGGCGCGCAAAACATGTTCTGGGAAAAGGAAGGCGCTTACACCGGGGAGGTTTCCGCTGCAATGCTGCTGGCTGTGGGATGCAGCCATGTGATCATTGGCCACTCGGAGCGGCGGCAATATTTCGCCGAGACCGACGATACGGTGAATAAAAAGCTCAATGCAGCCTTGGATGCCGGGTTGACTCCGATTGTTTGTGTGGGTGAGATGCTGGAGGAGCGCGAGGCTGGTCTGACCGATGACGTTCTGTGCCGCCAGTGCATCATGGGCCTGCGTGGCATTTCCGGAGAACGAGCATCCAAGCTGGTCATCGCCTATGAGCCGGTGTGGGCCATTGGGACGGGCAAGACCGCGACCCCAGAGATCGCGGCCGATGCCCACCGAACGGTTCGCGCCGAAGTGGCTAAAGCTGTGGGCCAGGAGGTCGCGGACCGCATGCGCATCCTGTATGGCGGCAGCGTGAAGCCGGACAACGCCAAGGCGCTGATGTCAGAAGCGGAGATCGATGGCGCGCTGGTTGGCGGAGCCAGCCTGGATCCCAAATCGTTTGCGGCGATTGTGCGGTACTGAAGTGCTGGTTCCAATCCTTTGCAGCCGCTTTGTTATAATCGCTTTACAAGCTGAAGTTTGCGGTCGGCTGGTTTTGCACCCCTCCAAACCGGTCTGGCTGGTGTGCGGAAGTGGTGGAACTGGCAGACACACCATCTTGAGGGGGTGGCGCCGAAAGGCGTGGGGGTTCAAATCCCCCCTTCCGCACCATCATTCCCCCACAGCTTCGGGAATTAAAAGAAAAGGCTACGCTGAGCTGCTGGAGTCGTTCGAAGAGCCAGGCGCGGCCGGTTGGGAATTGAAATGGTTATTCTGATCACGGCTATTCATGTTGCTGTTTGTCTTTTTCTGATCGTGGTTGTATTGCTGCAGAGCGGCAAGAGCGCCGACATCGCCGCGGCGTTCGGCGGCATGGGCAGCCAGACGGCTTTCGGCCCGCGCGGTGCCGCTACTGTGCTCAGCCGCGCCACTACCTGGTCTGCCATCTTATTCATGATTACTTCGATCACCTTGTCTGTGTTGGCCTCGCGACGCTCGAGCTCGGGTTCGGTGCTCCAGGGGATCAAGCCCGCTCCGACGCAGCAGCAGAAGGCTCCGGCGAACCCCAATCCGCCGCTGCAGAAGTAAATCCGAGGTTCTCACTCGGCTCTTAAACCAACTCCCCACCCTAGCCAACGGAAGGCCTGGATGGGGACCCTCAGCATCGCGGATGAGGTGCTAAGCTAGCTCCAAGAGCGTCCATGATCCACGAGATCTTTCCCGTCGGGCCGCTGCAGTGCAACTGCTCTGTCGTAGGGGACGAAACCACGCATGAAGGCATGGTCATCGACCCGGGCGACAACATCGAGCGCGTGCTCGAGATCCTGAAAGAGCACGGCCTCAAGTTGAAGCAGATCGTGATCACCCACGGCCACATTGACCACGTCGGTGGTGCTATGAAGCTGAAACGGGCCACCGGAGCACCTATCCTGATCAACAAGAACGATTCCACCCAGCTCGGGTTGCTGGATATGCAGGCGTCATGGTTAGGTATGCGCGCCCCGGGGCCAGTGGACATCGATGCCAGTCTGGAAGAGGCGGATCAGCTTGAGGTGGGGCAATCTCGGGCTACAGTGATGCACACCCCCGGTCATACCGAAGGCAGCACCTGTCTCTACTTCCCTGCCGAAAAAAAACTGATCGCCGGAGACACGCTGTTCGCGGGAAGCATCGGGCGAACCGATCTCCCGGGCGGAGACTTCGACAAAATCATGCGCTCGCTGCGCGATCGGCTGATGGCACTACCTGATGAAACCGAAGTCATCCCCGGGCACGGGCCGCTAACTACGATAGGCGAAGAGCGCGAAAGCAATCCCTTCCTCCAGTAGATTCCGAGAGTTGGTGTCTACGGATCGTGCAATCGGGTAAGTGGTAATCGGGCAATCTGGAAAACCGCCAGACTGCCGTCACGCGTGCAGGCAGACCTCTCAGGACGAAGCACCCACAAAGCTCAAGAGTTCGCGGATTCCAGCCGCGAATTCCGCCTCGGGCGTGATCAAGCTCACTACCAGGTAGCCCTCGGAGTGAAAATCATAGAAATGGCCAGGGTGAACCAGTATCTGCCGCTCTTCAAGCAAGCAGATGACGAGTTCCTCGTCAGGCCGAGTACTAGGAACGCGCAGGATCGCGTACCATCCACCTTCAATCAGCAGGCGTGAGCAAATTTCTTGCCCCGCAACCTGCCGATCCAGTTCTGCCAAGTTGGTTTGAATGCGGCGGCAAAGCTGCCGCTGAAATTCATATCGCGTTCCAAGCAGGACAGGCGTGGCTATTTGGACCGGCGTGCTCACAGATAGATAGGTATCGGCAATCACCTCCAGACGAGCCAAGGCTTCTTGCTGCTGTTTTGTGTCACCGCTCACTGCGAGCCAGGCCAATTTCATCTGCGGAAGGCCGGCGATCTTCGAAAGTCCGCTGAGCGTGAATGTGAGCGCTTCCCTGTTAAGCGCGAAACTGGTACGCACTTCGCCATCGAGAGCGAAATCTAGAAAAACCTCGTCGACGATCAGGCCCAGCCCGCGCGCTCTGCAGATTTCGTTCAGCCTGCGAATTTCCGGCTCATGAATGTATGACCCGGTGGGATTGTTCGGATTCACCAGGATGATGGCGCGAGACTTCGACGAGAGAGCGCGCTCGAGCGAGTGAAAATCAATCTGCCATCCATGGTCATAAAACAATTCGAACGAAACCAGCCGCACATCCTGGAGGTCAGCCAGAAACTGAAACAGAGGATAGCTAGGACTCGGAACTAGAACTTCATCTCCAGCGTTGCACAACAGGCGAAACACGTACGAGTAGGCTTCGCTGGTGCTGGTGGTCAGGATGATGTGATCGGGATTGGGGGCCGGCAGGTTGCGGGAAGCATCAACTCGAGAACGATAGTAGGCTGACACGGCCTCGCGAGCGGGAAGAAGTCCCTTCGGTTCCGGATCGTATGAGAGCGCTGCCGGATTTGAGAACGCGTCTACTATCCTGGCAGCGTCGTAGTGCAGCCCGACTTTGGTCGGGTTCGACGCGGTCAGATCGAGCAGCTGTTTGCCACGTGCCCGCTGTCTGGCGAGCGATTCGGCGAATCGGTTGGGTTCGAGATTCCAGCCTGTGCGGTTGGAGAACATACGGACCAATGTATCGGGATCGGCCTTCGGGTTTCCAGTGTTGTGGAAGTTAGCGCGAAGTTTCTTTCGATGCCGCTTCCCAGGCCAGGCGTGCGGCGCCAAGGAGAGCTGCCTTGTCACCAAGCTTGCTCAGTTTGATTTGAACTTTCTTGGCGAGCAAGGGATGACAGCGGGCGAGTGCGGTCTGCGTGAGTTCGTCCCAGAACAGATCCGCGGCGCTGGTCATGCTGCCGCCCAGCACGAGCATCTCGGGATCGAAGAGGCTGATGAGGCTGGCCGCTGCTAATCCCAACTGACGGCCGGCACGCCGGAAGATGTTGCGGGCGGTAAGATCGCCTTCGCGAGCGAGCGTGGCGACGTCGGCCGCAGTGAATTTGTTGGGATCGTATTCGGCGAGCAGGCCGCCAAATCCGGCATCTATGGCGTTCTTTGCTGCCCGCACCACGCCGGACTCAGAACAGAAAGCTCCCAAACCCCCGAAGCGGCGCACTTCAAATCCATCCGCCTCGGAGACTGCCATCCACGCCGCATTTCCCGACAAGCCGTGAGACCCTTTCAGCAGGCGCCCGCCAGTCAGCACCCCCGCTTCGATCCCGGTTCCGGCAAGCAACAGCACCACATCATTTTTCTTTGCCGCCGAACCCTTCCATGCTTCTCCCAGCAGCATGGCATTGCGATGTTGTTCTGTGAGCAGAGGGATCTTAAGCTTCTTCTGAAGAGCCTTTACGACTTCAGCTTCGTTCGTGCTGGAGGGTCCCGGTCGCTTTATGCCATCAGACTCGTTGGCAACCGTCCCACCGACCGAAACGCCGCCGGAGACCAGTTTGTATTTAGTGCGAGCCGATTTAGCGACTGCACTCGCGAGATCCAGGCAGCGGTCCGCAAATGCCGATTGCGAGGTGAATTCCGGAGTGGCTTCCGATCGCTCCGCCAGGCTCTTGCCGCTGCGGTCGATCACCGCAAGCACAATGCGCGTTTTGGCGAAATCGGCGGCAAGCACTGCGGAAATCACCTGATGTTCCTCCAGGGACGGGAAAGCAGAGCCTATGCTGCCTGATAGGCAAATCTGGTCATCGGCTGAGCTTTCAAAAAGCGATTCTAGTGTGGTCCGACCGCAACCACAAAAGCAGAAATCACGCGCCCTTGTGACAAACCACTGGGGCTGGAGATGGGTGCACAACCGGATAATGGCTTCGCTGCTAGGCTCAAACAGAGAGGAATGAGAAAATCACTGGAGATGCGGAAAAGGCATTCAGTAGCGTGCCTAATCTTAGGGCTCGGGCTCGTACTCGATAGTGCTGCGCAGACGCCCCCTCCGGGCCAGTTGATCGAAAAGGTCACGGCCATCGCACAACCCGTCCAGAGCTACGCTCTATATTTGCCTTCCAACTACACTGCCCAGAAGAAGTGGCCGATCCTGTTTGCATTTGATCCCTCGGCTGACGGAAAGATCCCGGTAGACAAATTCCGTGAGGCGGCTGAAAAGTACGGATACATCGTGGTCGGTTCGAACAACTCGCAGAATGGGCCGTTCGCGCCGGAATTGGCCGCCTTCAAAGCGATGTGGGAGGATACCCACGCTCGTTTGGCGATCGACGATCGCCGCGTTTACTTCACCGGCTTTTCCGGGGGCGCGCGCGTCGCCACCTCGATTGCCTTGCTCTGCAAAAACTGCGCTGCTGGAATCATCGCTTGCGGCGCGGGATTTCCTGCCTCTCAGGATCCAGCCAAGCCGCTTCCCTTTGCCTATTTTTCGACCATTGGGCTGTACGACTTCAATTTTTTCGAAGTCAAGGACCTGCACGACAAGCTCGAGCGGCTGCAGACTCCCCATCGCCTGTCAATCTTTCCCGGGCGACACGAATGGCTGCCCAAGGAACTCGCGGTTGAGGCCATCGAATGGATGGAGTTGCGTGCCATGGCGAGCGGACTGCGGCCAAAGGATGAAGCCTTCATCGAGACAAAATGGCAGCAGGGGATGCAGCGCGCCCAAAAGCCGGCAAATGAGAAAGATGTAGCTGCAGAATATGAAGCCTATAAGCATCTGGCTGCCGATTTTCGAGGATTGCGCGACGTCGGTGACGTGGAGAAGCAAGCTCAGAGCCTGGAGAAAAGTCCGGAAGTCCGCGCCGCTGCCAAAAAATTATCGGACCAGGAGCGAATGCAGCAGCAGTTGACGGGCGAGCTGATCGCAAAAATGGAGACTCTCAAGGACGATCCCGGCAATCTGGTCGATCGTCTGCAGGAACTGCATGGCCGGCTCGCTCAACTGAAATCCCAGCGGGACAAAGAAAAAGATCCCGATACAGTTACCGTACTGCGAAGGTCTTTGGGATCGCTGTATGTTTACGCCTGGGAGAATGCAGACCGCATGCGGGAGCGCAGGAATTTTTCGCTGGCGGCGACCTATCTGGAATTGAACACCGAGATCACCCCCGACAATCCCGAGCTGTACTACAACCTGGCCGCCATTGGCTCATTGGCGCGCGACAAAAAGAAGGCTCTCTCCGCGTTGAGGAAAGCCATGGATCATGGCTACCAGGACATGGCCAGGCTGAACACCGACCCAGATCTCGAGTTCGTGCGTCAGACACCGGAATTCAAGTCGCTCACTGCTCATCAGTAATACTGGGTGCAATCCGATCCGCTCAACTCGTTGGAGGACGCCTGAAAGTCGCAATCACCGGAAGCAACGGCTTGTTCGGACATGCCCTGACGCTCGTTTTTGGCGAGCGACACGAAGCTGTGGCTCTTACCCGCCGAGATTTCGACCTCACCGATCACCAACGCATGCGCTCGGTACTGCTGCATTTGAGGCCACAACTGATCGTTCATCCTGCCGGAATTCCCGATATCGACCTATGCGAGCGGGAGCCAGAGCTAGCTTACGCTGTGAACACAGAAGCCACGAAGGCTCTGGCCGAACTGGCACAGGAGATCGGCGCCGCGCTGGCGTACATTTCAACTGACGCCGTATTCGACGGCAAGAAGAGCAGCCCGTATGTTGAGAGCGATCCGACCGATCCGCCCTCGGTGTACGGACGCACCAAGCTGCTGGGCGAACAGGCAGTGAAAAAAATTCCCCAGCATTGGATCTTTCGTGTGTCAGTGCTTTTCGGGCCGGGCAAGACGAACTTTGTCGAGAAAGGGCTGCGAGCGCTGTCTGCTGGAAAAGACTATGTAGTAGCCGCCGACCAGGTCGGATCGGCTACATACACCAGCGATGCGGCACGAAAAATTCTTGAAGTGATCGAAAGCCGGCGCTTCGGTCTCTACCATCTGTCGAACCAGGGCGCGTGCAGCCGCCTGGGGCTTGCGGTCGCGGCGGCGGAGTTGGCAGGGCTGGATAAGAGCAAAGTGATTGGCAAGTCTTCCGACCAGATGGGGCGGATCGGGCCGCGGCTGAAGTATGCAGTCATGGAGATGAATGCTCTGCAGGCCGCCGGATTCGCACTGCCTCGCCCCTGGCAGGAAGCATTGGATGAGTATGTTGGATCGCTTAAGCAAGCTGGCACGGTCAAATTGTGATTGACCCGCGCTGTCCGGTCCGCTTAAACTGACGCCAGACATGAGTTCCGCCTGCCAAAACCGCGTAACCCGGACCGGCCGAATTACCATGGCCATGCGCATGCGCTTTTGGCGAGGGGAGCTTATGAGCTAATCGGCATTTATAAGGCGCTCAAACGCAACCCAACGCCAGAAAAAGCGTTGGGTTTTTGATTTTTGCGGGACACAACGAGACAGAGGGTCGAAAATGAGCACTCTTCCCGACTCAGAAATCATGACCGAATCGAGCCTGCGGCCGTGTAATGTGGCAATTCTCGGTTTCGGCAACGTCGGCCGTTCGGTCGCCGACATTCTCTGCCATCGAGTTTCGCCGCGACTCCGTCTCACGCACATCTTCAACCGCGGGGTCGGCCGAAAACGGGTGTCCTGGATGCCGCCGCATGTCCACTGGACAGAAGACATCGAAGACATTGTCAGCTCCGATGCGGACATCGTCGTGGAAGTCCTGGGCGGCCTGGATCCTGCAGAGCAGTGGATACGCCGGCTGCTCGAGTCCGGGAAATCAGTGGTGACGGCCAACAAACAACTCATTGCGAAGTCCGGGCCAGAGTTGCAGGAACTGGCGCAGAAGCACGGACAGCAATTGGAATTCGGGGCATCGGTCGCGGGCGGCATTCCAGTGCTCTTGGCCCTGCAACAGGGTCTCGCCGGTGATGTGATTTTCAAGGTTACAGGAATTCTGAACGGTACGTGTAACTACATCCTGACGAAAATGGAAGCGGCGGGTGCGACGTTTGAAACGGCGCTCGCTGAGGCGCAGCAATTCGGATTTGCCGAGGCCGATCCTACCGACGATGTCGAAGGGTACGATGCGCGGGCCAAGCTGGCCATCCTGGCGCGCGTGGGTCTGCACGCACAGATTCGGCCCGAGGACATTAGTTGCGCATCGATTCGTCCACTGGGAGCTGCCGATTTTGTTTACGCCACCAAACTCGACTGCACCATACGCCAGGTTTCACGAGCGGAAGTGGAAGGCCGTCACGTGGTGGCGGCGGTGGAACCAGCGTTGGTTCCCGTCTCCTCGCCGCTGGCACGTGTGCAAGGCAGCCAGAACCTGGTAATTGCCACCGGAAAATATGGCGGCGAAACTGTTCTGGCGGGGCACGGCGCTGGCGGGCACCCGACGGCGGTGGCCGTGGTCTCGGACGTGATCGCGATTGCCCGAGCGCGCTCCGAAGATGAAGGCTTTTTCCATCATCGGCGAATTACGCCGTCGAAGATCACCGACGATTTCACCGCTCCGCGATACGTGCGCTTCGTGGTGAAAGACCGTCCCGGGATCATTGCACGTCTTTCCGGCACGTTCGCCAAGCACGCCATCAACATTGATTCCGTTTTGCAATACCCGGGATATCCCAAGAACGAATTGCCATTCGTAATCACGCTGGAAGCATGCGGAAAGTCATTGCTGCAGGAAGCGTTGGCGGAAATTAAGGATGAGGATTTCCACGTCCAGCCGCCACTGGCCCTGCCGATTCTCCGCTGAACCTCAATTGCAGAGGGAGCAACACAAGATCAGGTCCGGCCACACGGGAGATGATATGAAACTGTTCGAGCCTACTCTGGAAGGCGACTTTCTTTTTGCCGAAGACCAACCGTTCCGGCTCGAAGCTGGCGGTACGCTGCAACCGGTTTCTCTTCACTACGCGATTTACGGATCCCTCAACGCGCTCGATAACGTGGCGCTCGTCTGTCATGCGCTATCAGGGTCGGCGCGGGTTGCCGATTGGTGGGAAGGAATGTTTGGCACCAGCGAAGCCTTCGATCTCGCGCGCTGCTGTGTTATCGGGATCAACGTGCTCGGGTCGTGCTATGGCTCAACTGGTCCAACTTCAGTCAATCCGGAAACAGGAATCCCCTATGGTCCGGACTTCCCGCTCATCACCATTCGCGATATGGTACGCAGCCAGGCTCGCCTGCTGGATCATTTGGGGATTTATCGGCTACGGACGGTCATCGGCGGATCGATCGGCGGAATGCAGGCGCTGCAGTGGGCAATTGAGTTTCCCGATAGAGTAGCGACCTCGATTCCCATTGGAGCTACACCCCTCTCGGCCATGGGACTGGCGCTGAACCACATTCAGCGGCTCAGCATTCAGTCGGATACTCACTGGAACGGCGGCCGGTATACTCCCGAAGCACCGCCCAACGCGGGGCTTGGCCTGGCGCGGGCATTAGCCATGTGCTCATACAAATCGGCCGAGTTGTTTGACGCTCGCTACGGGCGTCGCGCGAACCGCAACGGCGAAAACCCTTACGCATCGCTCGAGCACCGTTTCGATATCGCGGGCTACCTCGACTATCAGAGAAATCAGTTCAACAGCCGCTTTGATGCCAACACTTACATTACGATCTCGAAGGCGATGGATATCTTTGACCTGGTGCGCACTTACGGATCGGAAGACGCAGCGTTCGAGAGAATCCGCTCACGCGTGCTAATGATCGGAGTCTCCTCCGACTGGCTCTTCCCTGCAGCCGATGTGCGGGCTTTGACACTCAGGATGCAGAACGCAGGAGTTCGCGCCCGCTATGCGGAGCTGGTGAGTTCGCATGGCCACGATGCTTTTCTGGCCGATGCGGATGAGCTGTCGTCAGTGATTTCGGCGCATGAAGGCTGGTTGCATCCGACGGTGAATCGCATCCCGGAAGGTCGCCACGATCAGGGTTCATTAGCAGCGGGATACTGAAGAGCGGCGCACCGCCAGGCCCTAGCCGCTGGTAACTTCCTCGATCCTTTGCGTTCGCTAACAGCCTGCCGGCCGGTTTACCATAGGCATGTCCCGGAATGCCAAACTTCTACGACAAGATCCTGGAATCCGCAGGCAAGTGGCCCAACGCGACTGCCCTCCAGATGCAGTACGAGGATGGGAGGCTGGAAGGCTACACCTACTCCGAGGTCCGTCATATTGCGGATAGCGTGGGCAATTGGCTGTCCAGGACAGAGCTGGCGCGCGGCAGCCGATGCGCAATCCTGGCCAACAATGGCCCTCGCTGGGTCTGCGTTTACCTGGGAACCCTGGCGGCCGGGCTGGTGGCAGTTCCGCTGGACACCGCCTTCACTTCCAGCCAGGTCACAAAGCTGCTCACGGACTGTGGTGCTTCCCTGCTATTTGTCGACTCCAGGCAATTAGCCAAAGCGCGTGAGGCAATTACTGAAGTGGAAACGCCGGTGCGCCTGGTCTTGCTGCGCTCAACGGAAGAAGAATCCCGCCTGGTCTCTGTCGACGACATGCTCGGTTCCGGCAGCGGCGGATTCGAGCGAGTGGATGTCGGATTCGACGATACTGCCGCTATCCTCTACACCTCGGGGACTACTTCCGATCCAAAAGGAGTAATGCTCAGCCACCGCAACATCGATGCGGAAGCTGAGAGTGCTTTCCAAGTGCTCACGGACATCGGACCGCAGGATTCCATCCTGGGAGTCTTGCCCCTCTTTCATGCCCTGGCGCAGATGGCCAACCTGCTGCTTCCGCTGATCGTGGGAGCACGAATTGTTTTTCTTGAATCGCTGAATACTACCGAACTACTGCGCGCGCTTCGCGAGCGCGACATTACTCTCTTCTGCTGTGTTCCCCAATTCTTTTACCTGATTCACACGCGCATCTTCAAAGAAGTGCATGCCCGCGGGCGCCTCACCGAAACGATTTTTTCCTATCTTCTGGCGCTCAATGGGCGGGCAAGAAGGTTCGGCATCAATCTGGGGAGGCTGTTCTTCCCACGTGTGCACGAGCTGCTGGGAAGGCGCATGCATTACCTGATCACCGGCGGTTCGCGCCTGGACCCGCAGGTGGGACGAGACTTCGAAGCGCTGGGCTTCACCATCCTCAACGCCTACGGGCTGACGGAAACCAGCGGCGCCGCCACCCTGACGCCGCCGAAGAAGAATGTAGTCGGGTCAGTGGGCAGAGCGCTGCCGGGAAATGAAGTTCAGATCTTGCGCCCTGAGACCGATCCCGAGACTGGCCATCGGATCGGCGAAATCGCTGTCCGCGGCGGGATCGTAATGAAGGGTTATTACAACCGCCCCGATGCCACCGCTGCGGCGCTCGAGGATGGGTGGCTGCGCACCGGCGATCTCGGCTTCATGGATGCTGAGGGCAACGTTTTCATCACCGGCCGAGCCAAGGAAGTCATCGTCCTCAGTTCGGGAAAAAATATATATCCCGAAGAAATCGAAGCGCACTATGGCCGCAGCGCGTTCATCAAGGAGATGTGTGTGTTGGGGATCGAGGGCCAGCCGGGCGAGCCGCTCTCCGAGAGACTTCACGCCGTGATTGTTCCCGATTTTGACGTTCTGCGCGAGCAGAAGATTGTGAATGCGAGAGAGATCATTCGCTACGAAATCGAGGGTTTCTCTTCCCAACTGCCTTCCACCAAACGAATTTTGAGCTACGAAATATGGCAGGAGGACCTTCCGCGTACCACGACGCGCAAGCTGAAGCGAAACGCGGTGGAAGCGCAGGTGAGAGCAGGCGATGGACAGCGGGCCGAAGCGGAGCCATTGCGGCCGCGAGCCTTGAATGCAGGTGATCGCGAATGGGTGGCAATTCCAGATGTCCAGCGCGCGCTGGAAGTGGTACGGGCCTCGTCAAAAAAGCAGGTTGCGGAGGTTCACCCCACGGACAATCTGGAGCTTGATTTGGGCTTGGACTCGATGGAGCGCGTCGAACTACTAGTGTCGCTGGAGCGCGAACTTGGGGCTCACGTTCCCGACGGAGTCGTGTCGGAGGTTTACACGGTTCGCGAGTTGATAGATGCCGTGCGTAGCAACATGGGCAGCAATGGCAAACGCAAGTCCGCCACCGCTTGGGGCTCCGTACTTAGCGCCGATCCCACCGAACCCGAAATTGTCGAGTTTTCCAAGCCTCACTCGTTCGCGCTGCATTTTTGGTACACCGTGGGTTGTATTGTTCAACTATTCGCGCGAGACCGATTCCAGCTGAGCGTCACCGGTCTGGAAAAACTGCCAAAGAGCGGTCCGTTTATTCTTTCGCCCAATCATCAGAGCTATCTCGACCCAATCATTTTGCTGAGTGTCCTCCCCTGGCGGTTGTTTCGCGACCAGTTTTCGGTGGGGACCAGCGAGATTTTCGGAACCGGCCTGGCGCGAAAGCTGGCGTACACGCTGAATCTGGTACCGGTAGATCCAGATGCCAATCTGGTTCCCGCTATGCGCGCCGGCGCTTTCGGTTTGCGGCGCGGAAAGGTGCTCATTCTTTTCCCGGAAGGCGAACGAAGCATCGACGGCAGCCCGAGGATTTTCAAGAAAGGCGCCGCCATTTTGTCCTGTAACCTCCAGGTCCCAATCTATCCCGTCGCGCTTGATGGATTTTATGAGGCTTGGCCACGCGGCAAGCATTTCCAGCGATTCGCGCCTTTGAAGATGGCATTCGGCGATCCCATCTATCCGCCCAAGGAGACTTCAGATCCCGAAGCTGCCTACGAAGAGCTAACCTCTCTGCTGAAGAAGCGAGTGATGGAAATGTGGCTGGCACTGCGCGGGGAGCAGCGGCCTACAGAGAATGGCAATGCTGCGGTGCAGGAGCCGCAGGCTATGTTGGCCAGGTGAGACTCGCGTATATTACGTCAGCTGCGGAACCGGAGCTTCGACGGGTCGCGAATACTCGCAGTTTTCGTTCGGACAGGCGATCACCGGCCCCGATTTCAGGAATTTCTGCACCAGGTACTCGTGTCCGCATTCCGGGCACCTCTCAGGAATCGGCCGATTGGCAGAAGTGAACTTGCATTTCGGGTAATTCGAGCAGCCGTAAAACGAGTTCCCTCGCTTGCGGGCCCGCTTTTCCACGAGCTCTCCGTCCTTGCATTGCGGGCATTTCATGCCAATGAAGTTCTGCTTGACGTACTTGCATTCCGGATAGCCACTGCACGACGTGAACTCACCATAGCGCCCATGCCGGAGGATCAGATTCCGCCCGCACTGGGGACACTTCTCGTCCAGGGGAATGTCGGGGACCTTTTTCCCCTGATCGAGGCGCCGCGTGGTTTTACAATCCGGATACCCGGTGCAGGCCATGAACTGTCCGAAGCGTCCACGCTTCAGGACCATGGGGCGGCCGCAGTTTTCGCAGTACTCCTCCTGCGTGGTCTCCTGCATGTCGGCCGAATCGAGATCCGGCAGATCGATAGGATTTTCCTTGGTGAAGGTGCAACTGTTGGGATCGTTTTTGTCGTAAGAACTGCAGGCATAAAACGATCCGTGTTTGCCCCACTTGATAACCAGCGGTGATCCGCAGCGCTCGCACTTTTCGTCGGTGGGCTTCTCCATCGCCTTGAGATTTTCCATGTGCTTCTCGGCGTAGGAGAGGTCGCGCTGAAATTTCTTGTAGAACTCCTTCAGCGCCTCCGTCCACTTCTCTTTGCCTTCTTCGATATCGTCGAGTTCTTCCTCGAGACGCGCAGTGTATTGCGGATCAAAGATGTCTTTGAAGTTCTCAACCAGAAGATCGGTGACCACCAGTCCAATCTCCGTGGGGACGAATTTGCCTCCCAATTTATTGACATACTGGCGCTCCTGAATCGTGCTCAGGATCGCCGAATAGGTGGAAGGACGGCCGATTCCGCGCTCCTCAAGCTCTTTCACCAGAGAAGCTTCGTTGTAACGCGGCGGTGGCTCGGTGAAATGCTGCTCCGGACGCAGTTGCCTGAGGGTGAGCTTTTGTCCCTCTGCCAGCGGTGGCAGCTTATGTTTCAGCGCCTCCTCGTCTTCGTCCCGCATGTCTTTCGATTCTTCGTAGACTTTGAGGAAGCCATCAAACTTCAGTACGGAACCGGTGACGCGGAGCCGGTAGGATTCGCTTCCCTGCTGGGCATCGATGTCAACCGTGGTTTGATCGAAAACTGCCGGCGACATCTGCGAGGCGACGAAGCGTTGCCAAATCAGCTTGTAAACCTTGTACTCGTCTTCCTTGAGATATTTCTTTATCGCGTCGGGATGGCGGAGAGCCGAAGTTGGCCGAATGGCTTCGTGCGCTTCCTGGGCTCCTTTCTTGGATTTATAGAGATTGGCGCTTTCAGGAAGATACTGCGCTCCGAACTGCAGCGGGATCATCTCGCGCACTTCCGTCAGCGCGTCATTCGAGACGTGCACGGAGTCGGTGCGCATATACGTGATGAGCCCGACGAGGCCCTCGTCGCCCAACTCTACGCCTTCATAGAGACGCTGAGCGATCATCATTGCGCGCTTCACGCTGAAGCGCAGTTTGCGTGAGGCATCCTGCTGGAACTTGCTGGTGGTGAACGGAGCTGCCGGATTGCGGCGGCGTTCCTTCTTTTCGACCGAGCGGACAACCCAGTCCGCCTTTTCCAGGAAAGTCTTGATCTTGTCGGCTTCTTCCTGGTTGGGAATTTCGATTTTCTCGTTGTCCTGGCCCTTGCCGATCAGGCGTGCATCGAAGGCAGGCGGTTTTGCCGCGGCCAGATGGGCATCGATGGTCCAGTATTCCTGCTTCTGGAACGCCTTGATTTCGCGTTCGCGCTCGACAATCAAGCGCAGCGCTACGGTCTGGACTCGTCCCGCGGAGAGCCCACGACGTACCTTATCCCAGAGCAGCGGGGAAACCTGGTAGCCTACCAGGCGATCTAAGACGCGGCGGGTTTGTTGGGCATCGACCAGATTGCGGTCGATGTCGCGCGGATGCTCGAACGCCGCCTTCACCGCGCGTGCCGTGATTTCGTTGAAGGTGACGCGGCGAATATCCAGTTTGCTAGCCTTCTTTTTCTTCTTTCCGTTGAATGCCTCCCCGCCAAGCTCTTCCGCTAAGTGTGCAGCGATGGCCTCGCCTTCGCGGTCGGGGTCGGGCGCCAGATAGATTGCATCCACAGACTTTGCGGCCTTCTTCAGCTTCGCCAGTACTTTTTCTTTACCGGGGATGACGACGTACTCGGTTTCGAAGTCGTTATCGATATCGACCCCGAGATTGCTTTTGGGCAGATCCTTCACATGGCCGAGTGACGCCTCGACCGAATAGCCCCTTCCCAGGTATTTCTGTATGGTTTTCGCCTTAGCCGGCGATTCAACGACAACTAAACCTTTCGCCAAAACAACCTCATTCTTAAGAAACTGTTCTTGAAGCTAGCACGGATACGGGACGGTTCGTCAACCGTTGGTTTGAGAACGGAAGTGTTATTCCCTTGGCAACCGGCTGATTCAGAAAGTCTTGACGTAATTTTTCCCGGGCAGTTGCTTCACTCTTCCCGACATCTCCAATTCAAATAGCGACGCGAAAATTTCCGATGAGGACATCGCGTCGGCCAAGCGTTCCACGATCTCGTCGATGTGCACCGCCTCGTCCGCCCGCAGCAGCTGAAATATCTTCCTCTCCTGCGGCGCTAACGATTCCTGCTCGAATAACGATGCCGTAGAACCGCCTTTGGTTGCGAAACCCGCCTCGGGCGCGAGTTGCAGCCGCAGATCTGGAGGGATCTCTTCCCACACATCTTCCCAGGTTGCAGTGAGCTTCGCTCCCTGCTTGATGAGGGTGTTAGGTCCCCAGGAGTTCTTGTTGGTCACATTTCCGGGAACGGCGAAAACTTCGCGGCCTTGCTCCAGTGCGCAACGTGCGGTAATGCGTGTGCCGCTGTATTCGCCCGCCTCAATCACCAGCACGCCGATCGAGAGCCCGCTGATAATGCGGTTGCGAATCGGAAAATTCTGCGGAGCTGCAAAGGTCCCCAACGGGAACTCAGAGATCAAAGCCCCACCCAGAGCCAGAATCTGCTCCGACAATTTCTGATTTTCGCGGGGATAAATGACGTCGACGCCGGTCCCAAAGACAGCTACGGTTTTACCCTTCGCCTCGATCGCGCCGCGGTGGGCTGCGCTGTCCACCCCCCGGGCCATGCCACTAATAATGATGATGCCGCGCGCCGCCAAGTCGCAGGAAAGCCGGGACGCCATGCCGATCCCGTAGGGCGTCGGATGCCGGGTTCCGATCACGGCAATTCCGGCTGATCCAATAATTCCCTTGTTTCCAATGACATACAGGCACACCGGTGGATCGTAGATCTGCCGGAGCGGCGACGGATAGGCGTCGTCGGACAGCGTGATTATTTCGGCCCCCACCGCTGTTGCGCGTGCAACTTCCTCTTCCGCCTTAGCCAGCGATTCTCCGTTGAAGATCGCCTGCGCCGAAACCGGCTGCAGGCCAACAGCCTCCAACTCCGTAAGCGACGCGTGAAACACGCGGTCCACATTGCCGAAGTGATCCACCAGATGCCGTGAGCGCGTTGCCCCAAGACCTGGCGTAAGTGCCAGCGCTAACCATTCCAGTTGCTGTGTCGTAGCGGGAGATGAAGTACTCAACCGAATTTCCTGAGGGTCCGCCGGGAATTCACTAAACCTGGCGAATGTATCCGGCTGTTGTCCGCGCGTCAAGGAAGTACGTCGCATTCGCTTTGTTACAATGGACCGTTTTGATGCGCCCGCTCCGGATCTCCGCGATCTCCTACCTGAATACTGCCCCTCTTATGTGGGATTTCCAACACAGCTCGGTGGGAAAAGATTTTGAGATCTCCTACACCATTCCCTCGGCGTGCGCAGAAGCGCTGGCGACGGGCGTGGCTGACATAGGGATCATCCCCTCTGTCGTGTTCGCCACGATTCCGAATCTGCTGATCATTCCCGATGCAGCCATCGCCTCCAAACGGGCTGTGCGATCCATTTTGCTGATCTGCAAGAAGCCGCTGGAAGAAATTCGCACCGTTGCTGCTGACACTTCGTCCCGAACTTCGGTGGCGTTGGCCCAGATTCTGATGGGAAGGTTTTTTCCAACCGGGGCCGGAGTGCGCCGGGAATTCGTGCCCATGCCTCCAGATCTTGAGCTAATGCTGGCGGGATGTGATGCTGCATTGCTGATAGGGGATCGCGCACTGCAGGTGGGGCGCGAGCGATACCTGACCTACGACCTCGCGGAACAGTGGCATCAGTTCACTGGCAAGCCGTTTGTGTTCGCTTTCTGGGCCATCCGGATGGCGGCTCTGTCTGAAGCGCATCCGCGCATGGAACTGGACTCGATTTTCAGCAGCTCTCGCGATCATGGCTTGGAGCCGCAGAATGTTGCCACCCTGGGCCGTGAATGGGCGCCCAAATTAGGGCTCACTCAGGAAAACGTGCACTCTTATTTGACCCAGAACATTCATTATTATCTGGATCGCGAGAACCTGGAAGGGCTGGAACTCTTCTACCGTTATGCGGCCGAGTGTGGTTTGATCGCCGCGCCTCCGACGGTTCGCTTCGTGGGCAGTGCCGCGTTTCGGATGTATGGATAGGTTGGCTCTGAGCTCCTCGCCCAACTTAGTTCACGAACCTTCCACTCCAGAGCGGAAGCACCTTAGTCTGTCTTCCCCCGGCTGGCTGGCGGCACGATTCCGTTCATCCGCAGATACTCCACCATCTGTCCATAATGATCGTATGCGTGAGCAACGCCGAATGTAGCCAGATTCAGGCGCGGCGATCTGCTGTGCTCCGGCACCTGCATCATGTTTTCAGGTGTCAAGCTGGCAGCTGCTCTGTGCCCCAGGGCAAAAGAATCGTTCAAGAACTTCATGATCTCCGCTTTGGTCTTCAAGTTCTCGGGACCGTTCCCGTCCTTCAAACCTTCGGGCAGCTTCTCGCCTGTAACCGGAGACCATATAAAGTAATTAGAAGCGGCAACATGCCGCACCTGCACAGCAAATGTGCGCACACCTTTGTAGTCGCTGCCGGGAATGTTCAAACTCTCAGGAGAGAAATTGAACTTATCTTCCGGCATGGCATCGGCGACGCCTACGATGAGCTTCTCAATGTTGCTGATTTGACGGTCCACCACCGACGCGACGGTTGGCGGCGGTTGCGTCTGAGGCGAACTCCCAGCCTGGCTGTTTGTCCCTTGTCCCATGAGCGTCACGGAAAAAATAAGCACTGCCGATACGAAGAAGAGTCGCACTTGTTTCATTGGAGTAACCTTTCCCTGGCGGAGCCCGCAGGTTCCTGCCGTCGGCAAGCACCGGCTTTTGCTCCCCTTAGACGTAGGTTTGATTTGAAGGTTCTGGCAATTCTTTCAAACCATGACAAGCAGTGGTGCGCTTTCGCGGCTCTAGCGTCTACAATGAACCTGCGGGTTTCTTTACCCGGGAGTGGGGATGTCGCTAACCAGACAACAAGCGCTCGAGATGTTCCGGTCTGACGACCTGATTGGCATCGGCATGGAAGCCGACCAGCAGCGGCGAAAGCTTCATCCCGATGGCATCGTCAGCTACATCATCGACCGCAATATCAATTACACGAATTTCTGTACCGAGTACTGCACTTTTTGCGCGTTTTACCGTCCGCTGAAAGGCAAGCTGGCTGCCGAAGGCTACATCCTCGATTTTGAGACCATTTACGACAAAATCCGCGAGACCGTCGAGCTGGGGGGAACCGGCGTGTTGATGCAGGGCGGTCTGCATCCCGATCTGAAGATTGACTGGCACGAGCAGCTGTTGCGCGGCATCAAGCAGCTCTTTCCCAGAATTCATCTGCATTGTTATTCGGCTTCTGAGATCATCGCCATCGCCGAGTACAGCGGGCTTACAATTGAGGACACTATTAGGCGTCTGCGCGACGCGGGCCTGGACTCCATCCCCGGCGGCGGAGCCGAAATTCTCGATGACGAAGTGCGTTATCGAATCGCCCGGCTGAAATGCCTCACTGAAGACTGGATTAACGTTCACCAAACCGCGCACAAGCTCGGCATGCGCACCACCGCTACCATGATGTTTGGCGTCGGCGAGAGTTACGAGCATCGTGTAAATCACTTCCAAAGGTTGTACGAGCTTCAGGAGGAAACCGGCGGATTTACAGCCTTTATCCCCTGGAGTTTTCAGCCTAAGAATACCGCTATGGGCGGACGCCACTGGGATGAAGCTACCGCGGTCGAGTACTTGAAGGTTCTGGCGATCTCCCGTTTGTATCTGTCGAATTTCTTGAATGTGCAATCAAGCTGGGTGACCCAGGGACTGAAGGTTTGTCAGCTGGGCCTGCGGTTCGGCGGCAACGATGTCGGTTCGGTGATGCTCGAAGAAAACGTGGTGAAGGCAGCAGGAACGAGCAACTGCACCACCGAAGAAGAGCTGCGTCGGATCATCCGCGATGCCGGCTTTCGCCCGGTGCAACGCGATACGCTATACAGAACGTATTTCCTGAATTGAGATCCGCGGACAGTCATGATTGCCTGTCCTCGACAGACCCAACCGCCCTTCAAGTAAAATGCATCGTTAGCTGCTGCAAGTCGATCTCTGTTTCCCGGGGACAAATTGGTTTTTGCGCTCGCATTCTTGGCGTTTAGTGTGTTTGCCCAACCGAGGGGGATTGGGCACTGGGTCCGCACCCACGTACTCGATACGACCTTTCGCGGGCTATACCGTGCCAATGCCTTCGATATGGCGCTGTTGATCCCCTATTTCATCGTTCTTATCCTGCTGGCGTTCTATGGTCTGCATCGCTATCAACTGGTCTACATGTATTACAAGAACCGCAGGAACAAGAAGACAGAGGCGACGCACAAATTCTCGGAGCTGCCTCTGATCACCATCCAGTTGCCTATTTTCAATGAACAGTTCGTGGTCGATCGCTTGGTGGACGCGATTTGCCGGCTTGAATATCCGCGCGAGAAGCTGGAAATTCAGGTACTCGACGACTCTACCGATGAGACGGTCGAAGTCGCACGCGGTGTCGTAGAGCGCTACGCTGCCATGGGTCACGCCATCAGCCATATCCATCGCAGCAATCGTTCGGGCTACAAAGCCGGCGCGCTGCAGCACGGGATGCAACAAACCAGGGGAGAGCTGATCGCGATTTTCGATGCCGACTTCGTTCCTGCGGAAGACTGGCTCATGCGCGTTGTCCACTTTTTTGCCGACCCTGAGATCGGCATGGTCCAGACCCGCTGGACTCACCTGAATCGCCACTACTCGTTTCTTTCCGAAGTGGAAGCCATCCTTTTGGACGGCCACTTTGTCCTTGAGCACGGCGGACGTTCGCGCAGCAATCTTTTTTTCAACTTCAACGGCACCGCCGGAATGTGGCGTCGAAAGGCCATTGACGAAGCGGGCGGCTGGCAGCACGACACGCTCACGGAGGATACCGATCTCTCCTATCGAGCGCAGCTGAAGGGATGGAAATTTCTCTACCTGGAGGACGTGGAATGTCCCGCCGAGTTGCCGGTGGAAATGACCGCCTTCAAGACCCAGCAGGCGCGCTGGGCCAAAGGTCTGATTCAGTGCGCCCTCAAAGATCTTCCCCTGGTTTTGAAAAGCAATGCCCCGCGACGGGTCAAGATGGAAGCCTGGTATCACCTGACGGCAAATATCAGCTATCCGCTGATGATCGTGCTATCGACCTTGCTGCTGCCGGCCATGATTATTCGCTTTTACCAGGGCTGGTTTCAGATGCTCTACATCGACCTGCCGCTGTTTATGGCCTCGACGTTTTCGATTTCCAGCTTCTACCTCGTCTCCCAAAAGCAGCTCTTTCCTCGTACCTGGCTTCGCACATTCCTCTACCTGCCCTTCCTGATGGCTTTGGGCATCGGTTTGACTATCACCAACACCAAGGCAGTGCTGGAGGCGCTCTTCGGAAAACAGACGGCCTTTGCCCGGACTCCCAAGTACCGGGTGATCTCCAAGAGCGACAAGCCGCGCACCGGCAAATATCGCAAGCGTCTGGGATGGATTCCCTGGGCCGAGCTGGGAATCGGGACGTATTTTGCGGCTACGGTTTACTACGCCGTAATCAATGAGAATTACATTACGGTGCCTTTTCTCGCCCTTTTCGTCTTCGGCTACTGGTGCACCGGTCTGATGTCGCTGTTGCAGGGAAGATTCGAGCGATTCCTGGGCCGGGAAGCGCGTGAGCCACAGACGGCAAAGCCCTATCCTGTCGGCGTTTGATCTCAGAGAGGGAAGGATGCTCTTTTCCTCTGGCCCGCTAAGCACTACAATGCCGCCCGGCTTTCCCCCAATTCACGATGATTCGGCCTCAATGGAGGTGTCTGATGTCGTCGAAGCGAAGCTGTTGGTTGCTCTTACTTCCGGTTCTCCTTCTTGTTATTACAACCGGCTGTGGCGAGCACAGCGCTGATGAGCGCTATTACCTGGTTACCGTGAACACTCAAATTCCCTACTGGCAATCAGCGGCTGCAGGATTTCTCAAATCAGCCACCGAAATCAAGGTTCGGGCTGAGATCGCAGGACCAGACACCTACGACGCTAAGGCTCAACAAGACGAGTTCAGGCGGATATTGGCAAAAAATCCGAAGCCCTCAGGGATTCTTATTTCCCTTGCCGATCCCCAATTCATGAAGGCCGATATCGATAATGCGATTGCGGCGGGGATCCCGGTGCTCACTATCGATTCAGACTCTCCAGCCAGCAAACGCCTTTTCTTTATTGGCACAAACAACTACCAGGCCGGAATCCTGGGTGGCGAGATCGCGGCTAAGCAACTGCAGGGTAAAGGCACGGTCATCGTGTTCACCATGCCCAATCAGACCAACCTCGAGGATCGCTTACGCGGGTACCGGCAGGTGTTTGAGAAGTATCCTCAAATCAAAATTGCTCGCGTCGTGGACATTAAGGGCGACCCGCGCGTGGCCTTCGACGAAACTCAAAAGGTGATCGACAGCAAGGAGAAGATCGATGGTTTTCTCTGTCTGGAAGCTCTGGCGGGGAAAGAAGTAGCCACCGTCATCAACAACAGTAAAACTGCCGGAAAAACCATTATCGCCATGGACACCGATGAAGCTACGCTGGACTGGGTGAAGAAAGGCGTCATCGCGGCTACTATCGCGCAACGGCCTTACACCATGGGTTACTTCGGCCTGAAGATGCTGGATGACCTGCACCACGCGTATCCCACGCTGCCTTCGGTCTCCGGCTCCACAACTTCTCCACTTCCCGCTTTTGTGGACACCGGGGCGATCTTGATCGATAAGACGAATGTCGACAGCGTGATCCAGGCACAAGCTGCCAACAAGCCGGGTAAGTAAGCCGGTTCCTTACAAATCGCGATTGCTGCAGTGTTGCGACGCTAGCGCATCGGAGATGAAAAATTGCCGATGTATAATCCCGCGCATCTCCTGCTGTAACTGCGAGGCAGATTGCGCAAGCCGCTGATCCCTGTTCTTCTTCTGATTACATCGCTGTTGTGGGCGATCGAGCGTCAGCCGAATGCGGATTACCGGGCTCGGCGCACTCGGCTCGCCGAGAAGGCTGAGGGTGCCTTCCTCGTTTTCGCGGCGACGGAAGCGCAAGGGCCCAATGCAGTTTATGGTTTTCGTCAGGACGACAACTTCTATTACTTAAGCGGATGGGCCGAGCCGGGGGCCGCAGTTCTCATCATCCCTGCGCACCCAGCAAGCGATTCAAGCCCGGCCCAGCCCTACAGTGAAATCCTGTTTCTTCCGGCTCATAATCCGATCCAGGAAAAATGGACTGGGGGCAAGCTGGGAGCAGACAACCGCCAAGCGGCGCAGGTTACAGGCTTTGATCGCGTAGAGACGCTCGATCAACTGCGCGATGAGCTAATGCGACTTCTGCCCTCTGGCCGCAGCACGTTGTACGTCAACAAAGGGCCCATCTCCGACGCGTCGATAGAATGGCTGCAGCGCGCCAACGCGTTTCCCCCATATCTGTCTATCGCCGACATCGGACCCCTTCTTGCCGCCCTGCGTGTGGTGAAGGATGCCGGGGAGATCCGGCTGATCCGAGCGGCTACCGATGCTTCCGTAGCGGCTCATCAGGCAGCCATGAAGGCAGTGCGGCCGGGGCTCAACGAGCATGACATTTCCGCACTGATGCAGTACGAATTTCAGAAGCGGGGCTGCGAAAGGCCAGCCTATGCACCGATTGTGGGTTCAGGCCCTGATTCCACGGTGCTGCACTACTCCAGGGACGACCGAGCGATAAAAGATGGAGACCTGGTACTAATGGATGTTGCCGGAGAGTACTCAATGTACGCCTCCGATATCACTCGTACCCTGCCTGCCAACGGCAAGTTCACTCCTCGGCAACGCGAGATCTATGACATCGTGCTGGGTGCGCAGGATGCCGCCGTCAGGGCATTTCAAGCCGGAAAGTCCAGCCTCGGCCGTGATGGTCCGGACTCGCTTTACCGGGTTGCCCTCGATTACATCAATAGCCATGGCAAAGACCTGCACGGTCATCCATTGGGCCCGTACTTCATCCACGGGCTCAGCCACCACGTAGGTCTGAATGTCCACGATGTAGGCGACACTTCCATCCCGCTCGACAAGGGCATGGTATTCACCATTGAACCCGGAATATACATTCCCGAGGAGAACCTCGGAGTCCGCATCGAGGATATCTTTTGGGTCGATGAGGGCGGCAGGCTGGTACGCTTGTCAGGAAACCTGGTACGGACAGCGGACGAAGTAGAGGCGGCGATGGCGGCCAGGTAGAGGGAATCGCCCTCTGCTCTAACCGCCCGGCTGAGGAGAATTCAGTACTGACTTTGGTATTCTATTCACGCATTGATAATTAAATTCCTGTTTGCGGTCTGTGTGCTGAGTGGAGTGGCGCTGCTGTGGGCGTCAGCTTCGTTCTATCTCCGTATTCGCCACGAGATGTTTGAGTCCGATGCCATGCTGCGCAAAGCCCTTCAGGAGATCGAAGAGCAGCAGATGGTGAGCAGCGGCAGAGACTAGTCGCGGAAAGGGGGAAACAGCATGTCAAAGACAGCGGTGAGCGCTGCATCACGACCGTCGTCGGTGATCCTCAAACAGGTGGCGCTCGTGGTCGGAGCCAGCCTGTTTATGGCTGTGTGTGGACGGTTATCCATTCCTTTACCTTTTACCCCTATTCCTCTGACATTAGCTAATTTCGGCGTGCTATTGATTGGATTGGTCTTGGGTGCGCGTCGAGGTTTTGCTGCCCTCGTGCTTTATCTGCTGGAAGGCGCGTCAGGTATGCCGGTGTTCAGCCCCGCCGGTCCGGGAGGAATTGCTCAGCTCTTTGGCCCGACTGGTGGCTACCTGATGGCTTACCCATTTGTGGCCGCGCTGACGGGCTGGATCGCTCAAAGTGATGGGGCCAGTTTCTTACGAAACCTGGTTGCTTGTTGCGCAGGTGAGTTGGCGCTCTTTGCTTCCGGGATCGGTTGGCTGATGCTCCTGATCCACACGCCTTTCAGCAAGGCGGCCTATTTTGGCTTCTATCCATTCATTTTCGCAGAGGTTATCAAGATCCTATCTGCGGCAGCAATATCGTTGCGACTGAAGCGCAGCCCTATTATCGGGAGTTTCTTCAGCTAAGCTCCGGCCAGCGGGAGATTGCGAGAATCGCTCCGGGGAGACCGAAAATGGCGACCACTAGTACAACTGCACTCGTTCAAGACGTCACTGTCGCCCACAGTCCGGATTCCGATGATGCCTTCATGTTTTACGGACTGGCGACAAACAAAGTCCGGGTTCCTGGCCTCAAGTTCAGCCATACCCTCTGTGATATCGAGACACTGAATCGCAAAGCGATGGATGGCGTATACGACGTTTCCGCCATTTCCTTCCACGCCTACCCCTATGTGCAGGAGAAGTATGCGCTATTGTCGAGTGGAGGCAGCGTAGGGGAAGGATATGGGCCCATGATCGTCGCCAACCGAAAATTTTCCGTCAACGAGATCAAGGAGATCAGGCTCGCGATTCCTGGCACGCTAACGACCGCGTATCTGGTGCTGCGATTATTCGCGCCCAGGGTGGAAACCGTTGTGGTGCCTTTCGATCAGATCATCCCACGTATTCTCGAAGGCCGATACGACGCTGGATTGATTATTCATGAAGGGCAGTTGACCTATTCCAGGTCGGGTTTGCACCGCATCGTGGACCTGGGAAAATGGTGGCGCGATATGACAGGTTTCCCCTTGCCTCTGGGCGGAAATGTGATCCGGAGAGACCTGCAGCCGGAAGTGATCAAAAGCGTCGCTCTGGCATTGAAGAACAGCATTCAATACGCATTGGATCATCGCGAAGAGGCCCTGGCCTATGCCATGCAGTTTGCCCGCGATCTCGATGCACAGTCAGCCGACAAGTTCGTGGGAATGTATGTTAACGAGCGCACGGTGGACTACGGAGCGGAAGGGCGGGAAGCGGTGCGACGGCTTCTGGATATGGGCTATGAGGCGGGGATCATACCGCATCCGGCGAAAGTCGATTTCGTGAGCTAAACTTTCCTTCAGGAACCTCCGACTCAGTTTCAAACCAAACATAAGGCACTCTGTTTGATTTGTCGATAATGGCTGCTTTGTCCAACAACGGCTCCCAAACTCTGCTGATCGATGCAGATGACACGCTTTGGGAAAACAACATCTATTTCGAGCGCGCTATTGCCAATTTCATTTCTTTTCTGGATCAGAAGCACTATTCGCCTGCTGAGGTGCGCGAGTTTCTCAACGACGTAGAGCGCGGCAACATCCTGAAGCACGGATACGGCCTGCACAGTTTCGCTCACGCTCTGGTGGAAACCTTCGAACGGCTTTCGGTCGAGCCGATCACTCACGAACTCCACCAGAAGATAGTTGGTTTCGCCCACTCGATTGCCGACCACCCCGTGGAGATCATCGAAGGCGTGCCCGAGACGCTGCTGTATCTTTCCGAGCGGCATCATCTCATTCTGGTCACCAAGGGCAACCTGACGGAGCAGTCCGGCAAGGTCGAACGCTCTGGTCTGAAAGAATATTTTGCCGCCATTGAAGTGGTGGCAGAAAAAGATGTCCCGGTCTATCGATCGATTGTCCAGAAGTATGGCTTATCGACCGAGGTCACCTGGATGGTGGGCAACTCTCCCAAATCCGATATTAATCCGGCAATCGGCGCCAGTCTGAACGCGGTTTTTGTGCCCCACGATAACACCTGGGTACTGGAGGACGAAGACCTCTGCTCCGAACCCTCGAATCGCAAACTTCTCGTCTTGAAACGCTTTCCGGAGCTGCGCGCGTATTTCTGAGCGCAGAGCGGGTATCAGAAGTTTTTATCCCCTCCATACAAACTTCGCATGTCGGCCCTTACGACTTCTTTATGCGATTCGGTCTACCTTTCGCTTACTTGAACATTTCAGATTGCCCGCACCAAAGAATGACTTCGTGAGGGGAAGATGTCCGACTGCTAATAGCTTTCTCAGTGCCTGGCATAAGAATTCGTTTCCCACGTAATTCCCTGATGTTTGCAACAAAACTTATGCGTGGAAGAAGCGCAGGGGGATTTCTGTACCTCCTCCAGAGAATAGGGTCAGCAGTCGTGGATTTCTGAACCGCAATACAAAGGAGCAAGTCTGGCTCCCCCGGAGGGTGCATCACGTGCTTAGACTTTCGTCGGCTGCAACTGTTCTGCTGGCCTGTGCCGTTGTTCTCTCCTCGGCGGCACATGCCCAGTCCACCTTCGGCTCGATCCTGGGCGTAGTAAAAGACCCCAGCGGGCTAGTCATCCCTGCGGCCAAGATCACGCTTCTTAGCCTGGAGGAGCAGTCCACGCATGATACCGCCTCTGAAATGGATGGCTCCTTTCAGTTCATGAACGTAAAACCTGGTCGCTACGAGATCACGGCCAATGCCCAGGGCTTCAACCAATTCAAGCTGGAATCGGTGCAACTCGAAGCTCGTCAGACTCTGCGTGTCGATCTCTCGATGAAAGTGCACAGCGGATCAGAAATCGTCGATGTCGGCAGCACCGCGCCCATGATCAACACCGAAAGCGCGACGCTCGCCGAGTCCAAGGACTTCATCCAAATCTCTCAGCTCCCGGTCAACTATCGTGGCGCAACCACCAGTTCCCTGGCAATGCTGGCCACGGTCCCAGGCACACAGCAGGATGGCAACGGCAATGTCACCATTGGCGGCGGCCTGCCCTCGCAAGTCCAGTACTCGGTCGACGGCGCTTCCACGGTCAACATCCGACAGAACGGGGCACTGGCGAATATGAACCCTTCGTCGGAGCTCATCAGCGAGTTCAAGGTCTCGCAGTTCAACAACAACGCGGAATTCGCTCAGCTCGGCGATGTCACCATCGCCACCAAGAGCGGCGGCGATCACTTTCACGGCAGCGCTTTTGAGTACCTGCAAAACAGCGCTCTGGATGCCACCACTTATGGATTTCCCAGCAAGCCCCATAAGGCCTTCAACACCTTCGGCGGAAGCCTGGGAGGACCGCTGAGGATTCCCCACCTGACGGGCAAGACACCCCACACATTTTTCTTTGTCGCTTACGAAGGAAACCGTCGCCGCACAGTAACGCCGTTGTTCTTAAACGTGCCGAGTCTAGATATGCGGGCGGGCAATCTGAATGAGCTGACTGGCAGCTACGGCCGGGTAGTTGATCCGCTTACTGGTCAGCCGTTCGCCAACAACACGATTCCCGCCAACCGCATTAGCGCCACCTCCGCATCGTTGTTGCAGAATTACCTGACGCAGCTACCTAATGCGACAGCGGCAGGCGCAAATTATCTGCAGCAGACTGCAACCCCCAGCAACACCGATGGCTACGACATCCGCGTAGATCACACGCTGACTAACAAGCAGTCTCTCTACGTTCGCTGGAGCGCGAAAAACATTTCTACCACGATCGCCAACCCGCTTCTTCCCAGCGATCAAGACAGCGAAACCGATCGCAACTTGATCTTCTCTCACAACTACGCGATCACCAACACTCTGGTGAATGAAGCGCGTTTCGGACTATCGATGTTCCGGATGAGCGTGCAGTTTCCCATTCAGGGTGCGACCGCAGTGCAGGACTTGGGCCTGCTCGGGCTTGACCTCAGCGACCACCCCGATGCTTCGGCCTTTCCTACTTTCAATTTCAACGACGGCACGGGTCTCACTCCCATTGGTCGCGACAAAGCGGGCGTAACCAAGTCGCAAACGATCCAATTCACCGACAACCTGAGTTGGGCACGCGGCAAGCACAGCCTGAAGTTTGGGGCTGACATTCGTCGTGTCGCTTACGCCGATATCGAGAGCTTCGGCGGATCCGACGACTTCGGGGCGTTTACGTTTACCTCCGGCGCTCTGACGGGAAACAAGGCCTGCGGCGATCCCACCGCAACGGCTCCTTATCTCTGCGAGTCGGCATTTGCCGACTTCCTGCTCGGATTGCCGGCCAAGACCTATGTGGCACAATCAGGGCCGGATGTGCTTGCCCACACCTGGCAGACCGGACTCTACGCGCAAGACGAATGGCGCATCCACCCTCGGTTGACCTTGAGCTTCGGCCTGCGCTGGCAAGCCTTGCCGCCTTTCGTCAGCCCGCTCAACAACCTCACCGCATTCGACAAGAGGAATGGAGGCGTAATTGTTCCTGATCACAACGTGCCCGTGCAGGGATTCCTCGAGTCCATCAATGCTTGTGCTGGAGCGTACAACCCCTATGGTATCTCCAATCCCGCGCTTCCCTGCGGTCCGGTAGAATCCGCCAGCTCGCAAGGACTGGGCTCTGGGGTCCGCGAGTTCTACAAAAAGAACTTTCAGCCGCGCATCGGATTCGCCTATCGCCCATTCGGCAACGAAAAAACTGTGATCCGTGGCGGCTTCGGGATTTTCACCATGACAAACCTGGGGCAGCTCTCGTTCAACACCACCAATATCAGCGTAGGTGTTGTGCGCACCACCGCCAATGGTGTGGTCAGCGGCCTGCCGGCCTACCAGTTCCCCAACGTTCGCACACCCGACAATCCTCTGACGATAGCCGGAACGGGCGACTTCTATCAGAACACGCCCATCAACTATCGGGATCCGCAGTCAGCGCAATGGAATTTGACTGTGGAAAGAGAATTGATTCGCGACACCACCCTGCGTGTCAGCTATGTCGGCACCAACTCGTATCGCATGAGCCAGACCGTGGACTTGAATCAGGTCCAGCCCAGTGCAGTGTCGCCCAATCCCAATCTGCGGCCGTACCTCAACTGGGGACGCATTCTCTCCTCTGAGAATCAAGGCTCCGTCAACTACGAAGCCCTGCAGTCGGAAATCAACCATCGCAGCCGCGGTGGCCTGACGCTACAGGCGAGTCACGTGTGGGCCAAGAGCCTGGGCAATGTGGGCGGAGATGCTCCCACTGCCTTCTCTCCCGAAGTCATCTACGGAACCCCCGTAGCCAACCGATTCGACCTGGCGGCCAATCGCGGTGACGTCGCGGCCGTTCGGCGTAATCGGGTGCTGGTCTCCGCGATCTACGAACTTCCGGTGGGCAATGGCCGGCACTTCCTCAACCATATGAGTTCCGTGCCACAAGCCATTTTTGGTGGATGGTCGATCAGCACCGTCAGCATGTGGCAGACGGGACCATTTCTGACTCCGGTGACGAGCCCCAATTACGATCCTGGAAATCTCAACCTTGTTTATCGTGGCGCACTCCAGCGGCCGGATTGCGTAGCCAACGGTAACCTCTCGCAGCCTACCGTGAACGAATACTTCAATATCAACGCGTTCAATCCTGTTCCTGCTGGAGCAACCGGCAACTGCCGCGTTGGAAGTCTGGTAGGCGCAGGCACGGTGGCAATTGCGGGCGGACTCTCCAAAACCTTCGCTATTGGGGAGAAGGCTCGAATCAAATTTGAGAGCACGTTCACCAATCTGCCCAATCATCTCAACTATGCAGCCCCTTCGACCGATGTTTCTTCTCCCGCCACCTTCGGGAAGATCACCAGTGTTCAGACCGCCGAAAACGCCGGCAACCGCACAGGTCAGCTGGCGCTACGGGTCGAGTTCTGAAGATGCGGCAGGTCGGCTGAGAGGAACAGCACAATGAGGGCGCGGCTCTCGGGTCGCGCCCGCTTTTAGCGCGCGGACCCCGTCATTTGCTCTACTTCGGAAGTATCTACAAGATCGCACGCGACATCAAGTCGACTTCCACATCGCAGCCGGACTCTCTGGAGCAGCACCCGACGTGTTCGTCGGAGCAGGCTATTCGTTTCTGTTTCGATTGGCAAAGTGAAGCAGGAGCCCTGCTTTATGGTTCTTTTATGAACCTTTTATTCAAACGTTATGCCCTCGGGTATCCAATCAAAGCGAGGGATGATTGGTATGTCCATTAAAGAAGTCTCTGCCGAACAGCTCGCACAACTCTTTCATCATTACCACGAAGCGCTTGCCGCCGATTTTGGCTGCAACCACCAGCCCAGTGCTGAGACCTGGGGCGAACTCTCCGCCAACGAGCAGCGCCGGATGGTTGCGGCGGCGCGCCTGGCATTACTGGAAATCAATACTCATCAGGACCAACAAGAGCAACGGCGCTGGTTTGCGAAACCAGGCCAAGCCGAATGGGGTTGTTGAACACAGTTGCATCGCCAACAACACAAAGTATTCAAAGAAGGAGGGCCCATGGCTCATACCGCAAACGTAAGGCCATTTCCTCAACGCGCGAGTGACGACGAAGGAGGCCATCCGTCAACCGATGTTATCGATGTGGGTGACTTTCACATTGACCTCTCGGCGCGCACCGCCACCGTGCGAGGGCGAGAACTGCGGCTCACACCCGAAGAATTTGATCTGTTGATGTTTCTCACGTCGCATCCCAAAAAGCTGGTCACACCATCGACGCTGCTATCCACCAACTGGAATCGGAAGGGAGTGCAGCACGCGGAGTTCCTTCGCGTTCTACTGTCACTGCGGAGGAAATTAGAAGAGGATGGGCCTCAACATTACATCCGAACTGAGCCTTGGGTCTTATACCGCTTCGACCCCGTAGCCTCCTGAGCAAATGGGTACGGGGCGCGAATGGTCATCGCCGCTTGATACTCGGGTCTTCGCATTGGGCGCTGCCTCCCATTCGGGGCTGTTGAGGAAGCAGTTGTCATAAAGCCAACCGGTTTGCGACGGCTCCAGTCCATCAATTCTTTCGCGCGATCCCCACGATCTCAAAGCGTCCCTGCCGGAGCAGTGGGCCCGACCCAATGAAGGCTCGTGCGGGCAGAGGTCCCTGGAAATACTCGCGGTATCTTTTGTTGAAATGCTCGAATAGTCCGAGGTTGCAGCAGAATATCTGCACCAGCACCAGGTCATTCAAGGTCATCCCCGCTTCCGCCAGGACGGCCCGCAGGTGCTCGAACAGCAGCGTGATCTCGTGATCCACATCCATGGGCGCAATGCCCAGGGCGGGATCGATTCCGATACATCCTGATAGATAGAGCGTGTCGTCGACCAGTACGGCATCACTAAACGGTAAACTCTCCGGATGATGAAGCAGGTTGATGTGCGTGCGCATGCAGTCTATCTACTCCTGAATTGTTTAAACCTTGGGCCTGAGAGGAACAGCCCTGCGATGCCGCAGATAACTTATACTTCTTTGGTGGCTGAGCACAAAGAAGTCGAAATCAAGTTTCGGATTCCCGATCTGACGAAGCTTGAAGCGCGACTGTTTGAGCTCAACTTCCACCAGCAGACGCCACCCAGCCATGAGATGAACATACTCTACGATCGCGGAGGTGAACTACGCCGCGGTGGTTCTTTGCTTCGGCTGCGCAAGTACGGCGACACCTGGCTGCTGACGTACAAGGGACGCTCGGACGAGAACGGCAGCCACAAAACCCGCATCGAGATTGAGACCGAAGTGGCTGATGGCGAGCGGATGAATGCCATGCTGCTGGCTCTAGGCTATGCTCCCAGCTTCCGCTACGAAAAGTTCCGCAGCGAATGGACTGACGGTGAAGGAAAGGTCGTGCTGGACCAAACTCCCATCGGCAACTTCGGCGAAATCGAAGGTTCTCCTGATTGGATCGACCGCATTGCCTCTGAGCTTCACATCCCTCGTGAGCACTACATCACCAAGAGTTACGCAGAGCTGTTTTTTGAATGGCAGAAACAGACTCACAACGAAGCCGAAGAAATGACCTTTGCGGCGATACCGCGACTCTAGAGTGTGAATGAGAACCTGACGTTTGGAATGGTTACGCGTTCTGGCCGCAGCACTTCTTGTACTTTTTGCCGGAGCCGCAGGGGCACGGATCGTTGCGGCCAATCTTGGCGCTGCCCCGAACCACCTGCTGCACCTGGCGCATGTCGCCGGCTCCCGCCATACGCGCTTCCTCCAGTTCGCGTTTCTTGCGCCGCAAAAATGCCTCTTCGATTTCGTCGACACTGGTCGCCAGGGGCCGGGGACGCCGTCCATCACCGCCTCGCGGCTCGCGCGCTCCCAAATCAGGCGGCTGTTCGCCCCCCGGCGCACCCACAGCAACCTCAACTCCGGCCGGCCCGATGATCTGCATCAGGTACAGATAGCGCGTCGTGTCCTCCTGGAAGCGCTTCATCATCTCTTCAAACATATCGAAGGACTCGCGCTTGTATTCCACCAGAGGATCGTGCTGCCCGTACCCGCGAAGCCCGATGCCTTCCTTCAGATGATCCATGTTGAGCAGGTGATCCTTCCACTGCGAATCGAGCACACTCAACATGATCATGCGTTCGTGGCGGCGCATCTCGGTGGGACCGATCAACCTCTCCTTAGCGTCGTAACGCTGCTTCAGCTTGTCAAAGATCGCGTCGCCGAGCTCCTGCCGGTTGAGAGTCTCCGGCTTGATGCCCTCAGCTAGAATGTCCACACCGAACCGGGTGAAGATCGCATCTTTCAAGCCCTTGGTGTCCCAGTCCTCCGGATGCACATCCCGGGCACAGTAGCGATCCATCAGATCGCTCAGGATGTCGGCGACATAATCTTCCAGAATCAGTTCTTTCTGATCGACACCCTCCAGCAGCTGGCGGCGAAGGCTGTAGACAGCCTCGCGCTGCTTGTTCATCACGTCGTCGTATTCCAATAGGTGTTTGCGGGCTTCAAAGTTCTGCGCTTCTACGGCTTTCTGTGCGGCTTCAATCCTGCGAGTGATCAGCCGCGACTCGATGGGAATGCCCTCTTCCATGCCCAGCCGCTGCAGCAGCGTCGAAACCCACTCCTTGGCGAAGATGCGCATCAAGTCGTCTTCCAGCGACAGATAAAACCGGGAAGAACCGGGATCGCCCTGGCGTCCAGCACGACCGCGTAGCTGGTTATCGATCCGTCGGGCCTCGTGACGTTCGGTGCCCAGGATGTGAAGCCCACCAACGCCTACAACTTCCCCGTGATCGCCATCGGTTTGGGATTTGTACTTTTCCAGGGTCTGATTCCATAGATCAGCCGGACATTCGAATTCGCTGCCCTGGTAGTACCAGACGGTGGTGTTCTCGGTGTCGTGAGTTTCAATTTCGCCACCTGCCTGCTGCACGGCGCGGGCGATCCCCTGCTTCACCAGTTCCTGCTTAGCCATGAACTCGGGATTCCCACCCAACAGGATGTCCGTTCCGCGCCCGGCCATGTTGGTAGCGATGGTGATGGCTCCCTTGCGGCCTGCTTGCGCCACGATTTCCGCCTCTCTTTCGTGATACTTGGCGTTCAGCACCACATGCCGTTTTAAGCCTTTCTTCGTCAACAGTTCCGCGAGCCGCTCCGATTTTTCAATCGAGGTAGTACCCACCAGAATCGGCTGGCCGAGATCGTTCAATCTCTTAATTTCGTCGGCCACTGCGAAATACTTCTCCCGCTCCGTGCGATAGACGATGTCAGAATTCTCAACGCGCAGCAGCGGCCGGTTCGTGGGAATCACGATGACTTCGAGCTTATAAATCTTGTCGAACTCGGGCGCTTCGGTCTCGGCGGTACCAGTCATGCCGGCCAGTTTCTTGTACATGCGGAAATAGTTCTGGAACGTGATGGTGGCCAGCGTCTGATTTTCCCGCTCGACCTTGACGTTCTCTTTCGCCTCGACCGCCTGATGTAGCCCATCGGACCAGCGGCGGCCGGGCATCAGGCGTCCGGTGAACTCATCCACAATAATGACTTCACCCTCTTTGACCACATATTCGACATCGCGCCGATAGAGCGCGTGAGCTTTGACCGCGGTTTCCGCGTGGTGCTTGAGATCCCAGTTTTCTGGATCTGCAATGTTGCCGATGCCCAGCAACTGCTCCACCTTCTCCCAGCCTTGGTCGGTGATGGTGATGGTGCGGTGCTTCTCGTCAACTGTGAAGTCCCCGGTATAGGTCTTCCCTTCCCCCGGCGGTCCATCAATTTCCTCACCCTTCGTGAGCTTGGGAATGATCTTGTTTACGCGGTAATACTTGTCGGTGGATTCCTCGCTGGCGCCGCTGATGATCAAGGGTGTACGCGCTTCGTCAATCAGGATGGAGTCGACCTCGTCCACGATGCCAAAGTTGTGCCCCCGCTGCACACATTCCGATAGATCGAATTTCATGTTGTCGCGGAGATAGTCGAAGCCAAATTCGTTGTTGGTCCCATAGGTGACATCGGCGGCATAGGCTTCGCGCCGCTGATTGTCGTCGAGATCGTGAACGATCACCCCCACGCTCAACCCCAGGAAGGTATAGATCTTGCCCATCCACTCCGAGTCGCGTTTGGCCAGGTAATCGTTCACCGTGACAACGTGAACACCGCGTCCGGACAGCGCATTCAAGTACACCGGAAGGGTGGCAACCAAGGTCTTTCCTTCGCCGGTCTTCATTTCGGAAATCCTGCCCTGATGCAGCACCATGCCGCCGATCAACTGCACATCGAAGTGACGCATGTTCAGGACACGCCGGCCCGCCTCCCGAACCACAGCGAAGGCTTCGGGCAGGATCTGTTCCAGAATTTCCTTCAACGCCTGCGAACGCTCGTCTTCATCCTCCAAGCCTTCCAGATGTGCGGCGATGCGCTTGCGGAATTCGTCGGTCTTTTCTCGCAGCTGCACATCCGAGAGTTTCTTCATCTCCGGTTCCAGTGCGTTGATCTGCTGCACGACCGGCTGCAGGCGCTTGATCTCGCGCTCGTTCTTGGTCCCAAAAACCTTACCTAAAAGCTGATTAATCAATGTCTTATCCCTTCCGTGATCATCCCAAGTGAAGGAAAGAAAGCCGGGGCATGCTACAGGCTAACACACATCTGTTAGATGATCCTTGGCCAACCGAGAACCACATTCCCAGAAGAATTCCGGGGGACAGCTATAATGCATGGCACTATTTCGAGCCCGGCTACTGGTTTTGGGATTCACACCGATCCCCAGCCCCTTGAACCGATTGCTCGTGGAGGATAGGAACAATGAAGAGATGGTTCTCCCTGGCCGCCATTGTAGTCATCTCCTGCTGTGCCCTGATGTGGTCACAGACCACGAAAACGCAGGACAGCAAGCCCGCAGAAACCCAACAAGAAGCGTTGAAGCAGTTTGGCAGTACGGATTCCGCTAAGTGGACGGACACCAGCAAAGAAGCGGCTGCTACCGACGAGCAAAAAGCCTGGCTCAACAAAGGCAAGCCGGAAACCATCAGCGGCGAGGTGGTGGACGTCTCCTGCTACATGCAACTGGGCAAGACAGGTGCCAAGCACGCCGACTGCGGCGGCAAATGCGTGAAGAACGGGCAACCGATCGGGATTCTCACTTCCAGCAAAGAGCTATACCTGGTTATTCCGGAAGAGCATCACCCACGGCGCGACGGCCAGACCAATATTCGCGACGCTTTCGCCGCGCAGATGGGCAAGCAGGTCAAAGTAACGGGGATGGTACAGCAGACTCCGCAAGGCAAGGCGATTTTCGTCTCCAACATGGATGTGCAGAAGAGCGGCGACTAAGCTCTGGAGTTCGATAACGCGAAGGGGCGGCGCGGGCCGCCCCTTTTCGTTGACAATCTGTTTGTGCAGAATGCCGAAGGCTTCTCTGGGTCCGTCCCGTGTTAAGACGCCACGTGCTTGGGAGAGGCCTTTGTCAGTTCGCTCAGCAAAGCAGCACTTGCTGGGGGCGCTTTGACTGCCCCTTCCCGAACAATCTGCTTCGCTGAGAATTCTTTTCCGTAAAGATCCTTGTTGCCGCCATCATCGGAGCGGAGAGTAGAACCTTCCAGCGAGATCCCCGCAAAGACCCCCTGAGCACGTGAGTAGGAGAGCATTTCGGCTTTCATGACTACATCCGTGGCAGCGGCGGCATCGCGCCCCTTTGGCCCAGCCGCCGCGGAAGCGTCCGCTCCAAGCTTGACCTTACTGGACATCACCGAATTCGCCCCACGTTCGTTCATAACCAGAATCACGAAGTCAGTTGCCTCGCCGCCGATCTGCAAACCGAAACTCCCTCCTTCGAGGGCAAACATTGCGGGAGCGCTCCAGCCACCATTGAACTCCTTCCCTTTGCGACAGGTAATCACCCCTCGGCCATAGCTGCCACCGACGATGAAAGCTGCTTTCTTCACTCTGGGAAATACGATCACGCAAAAGGATTTGTTGAGTAGATCCTTGGGAATGCTCTCCGGCATCCCCAGGATTTCCTTCAGCACGTCGGCGGATTCCTGCAGCCGCTCCTGTTCCTTTTTCTGGCCGAACCCGGGTAAGGCCATGGCCAGGCAAACCAGCACCAGCATGCACTTCCTCATCATTTCCTGCCTCCAGTCGAGAGATTCGGGCGTTGTTGAAATTCCGGGCATCGAAATTCGGGGCATCAATTTCGGGGCATCAATAATGAGGGTGGACGGCAGATATTGCAACTGATGTAAAGTCGAGAGGGTTCCGCTAGAGTCGGGATCGGGAGTCTGTAAGGTGGGGTTTGCGGTGAGACCAGAACTTCTGGCGCGTTTGTAATCAAGCCGTCTGAGGCCAGCAAGACCATGCAAATAGGTAAGCCAGCTCATCTGTTACAATGCCTGAGGCTTAATGCAGATTTTTCTGCATGCCCGGCGTGCAAAAGCACGCGGCCTGATTCCTGCCAGAGCGTCCCCGTCGTCTAGCCCGGCCTAGGACATCGCCCTTTCACGGCGGTAACACGGGTTCAAATCCCGTCGGGGACGCCAAGATTCCAAAGCAATTAGCTGGATTTTAAGTTTAGTCAGGACTTCGCGATCACGATGAGCTCATGATCGAAACCGATTTCTCACCGACTCCAGGGAGTTTTCGGTTTCCTACCTAACAGGTAGAGAGCCGATCTTGGCCACCACATGAGATCTTTGGCATCAACGTCTTCAAGACGCTCATCATGCCGGCAATCACGCCTATGCCAGGCTCTCCCAAGCACGTGCTGGGCGTAGCGAACATCCGGGGCCAGATCATTCCGGTCATCGACTTCCCTCTGTCGTCGGCTGCACTCCCACGGCCCGCAACATACTCCTGGTCACGGAGTATGCACGCTCCGTGCAGGGGTTTGCCGTGGAGGAGGTCGAAGAGATCGTGCGCCTGGAGTGGAACCGGGTAGTTTCGGCAGAGAAATCGGCGGCTGGCGCGCTAGCACTAACCGCGTCGGGCGAACTTCGGCCTGGAAACGCTCACCGCCCCTTGGGCGTGTGTCGCTCGGGGGCTGGATCTCAGCCGACCCGCCCCCCTCCCGAAGCTGGATGAAATGGTGGTAGGGATGCAAACCTCAACCGACCGCCTGACCGGAATAAGTCAGCTGTTCGCATGCGGCTTCGACGGTCTCACAATCCACCAATCCGGCAGCGCCGTAGAGTACCGGCAGCAGCTGGCTCGGCGCATACTTGCGGCGCAGTTCTGCGACTCTCTCCGTGCCGCAACGGTAAGCCGGCAGATACATCCGTCCCAAGAGCGGATGACGTGCCCACGCGCCGGAGAGTTTGTCGGCACGCTCCTCGGTGACCAGGTAGTCCCGCCGAAGAATAGCGGCGACTTCTTCTTTCGGCATCTTCTCGCTCCAGGTGAGATACGAAGCTTCGTTCTTGGCGTCATCCTGCAAGAGCGCCAGGAGCACACCAATTTGTAAATCTTCATCTGGAAGCTGGTCCACTTCGGTGACGCCATGCGCGATCAGGATGGCGTTGTTCGCGATTCCTTCAAAAAGAGTGGCGGCACGTGTGTTCATGGTCAGGACCGTAGCCTCGAAACCCACCCGCCCGCGCACATACATGTCCTGCAAGTAGGCAAATGTAGTCACGTGTCCGGGCACAACCTCGTGACTGATCAATTGCTCGAATTCCGGGATGGAAATCTGCAGAGATGCGTTGATCTCGTAGGTTGCCTCATATTTCGGCTTTCCATCTGCCGTGCGGGCCCGCCCGACGTAATTCATGGAACCGGAAAACCAGGCATCCTTAATGGGAAGAAATTCGATGTTGGCGCGCGGCACGCGAGCCAGCTCGTGGGGAAGGTGAGGCATGAGATTCTGCTCGCTGAGCCGGTCGAAGTGGGCAATCACCGCGCTACTCAGGGCGCGCACTGAAGCCATGGGAACCGTGCGCTCGCGCCGCCAAGCGTCCACCGCGCCGAGAATTCCGCCCGAGCCCGACGGCGAATAGCCGGCTCGGCCCAACAGCCCTTCAACCCGCCGCCGCTTCGCTTCCGGCTGGGACGGCTCCGGCGCGCGCCCGGTGGAAGCTCTGACGCTTCGCTCATAGGGCACGGGATCGCCTTGGCCGAGGATCTCCATCGCCAGGTCCCACATGGTTTCCAAGCAAATCGCCAAACCGGATAAGTACTGACCACGTAAGCCGCCAATCTTCGGGCTTTCCTGGCGAACACCATGAATGGCGGCCGGAAGATCGACCTTCGCCAAATACTCATCCAGGGCGGCACGATCGACATTCTTGCCCGCAACCCCGCCGGATTCCCTCACGCGAGCCGCGGCTGGAAGGGTATAAGCAGGAGGCAGCGGCTCATCCGAAAACCAGGAATCGGCGATGAACCGGCCAGTTCCGGAGGGACACATCACATCACCGCCCCAGATCGTATCGATCCCAAGGATTGCATCAGCAGCGAATTTCCCTGCCTTGTCCATCACATCTCCTTTGCTTTTGTCAGCGAAGTGAACCAGACGTACAGACACAGACCAATGAAAGCGAGTGCCGAAATGGTCTGCGAAATCGCAATGTTCTCGTAGAACGGCGTCTGAAGCCACTCTTCTTTGAAGTGCGGGAGCACCCGCAGCGCCGCCCCAATCACGCCGCCGAGCGCGCCGCCAGCCATCAAGCCGCCGGCAATGATGATACCTCGCTCGCGGATTGTCCTACCTTGCTGGCCCCCCGTCTTTTCGGAGCGCTTGTTTACAAGGTGCGAGAGAAATCCCCCAGCCAGGATGGGGGTGGTCAACTGCAGCGGCAAATAGATTCCAAGCGCGAAGACCATGGAGGAAAGGCCGAGCATCTCCAGCACCACGGTGACCATGGCGCCGAGACCGAACAATATGTAGGGAGCGGGCTGGCCACTCATGAATCCCGAGACCACGGCTTTCAGCGCAGAGGCCTGGGGCGCAACCAGCACCTGCCGCGGATCGCCGGGCACGGCCTCTCCGAACTGGAATGCCTTGGCCAGCAGAATGATGGTCAAACCTGCCGTGATGGCCGACGCGACCACCCCGATGAACTTCACCTTCTCCTGCGCTGCGGGCGTGGAACCGACCCAATAGCCGGCCTTCAGATCGGTGACGAATTGTCCTGAGGCGCAAAGGGCAACGCAAACCATGCCCGCCAGGGCCATCACGAAGAACATGCCGGTGGCTCCCGAGAGCCCGAACTTAAGCAGCACGACCGCAGAGACGATTACGGTGAGCAAGGTCATTCCGCTGGCGGGGTTGTTGGCTGTCGTGGCAATGGCATTGGCAGCTACCGTGGTGAAAAAGAATGAAAACAGCAGGGTAAGTGCCAGGCCCATTCCAACCACCGTCCATGAAACATGAAGCTGTCCAAAGAAGGCAGCCACTGCAATTGCGCCCAGCACGACTCCGAGCAGGATAGTGATGATGGGAATGTCACGGTCCGTGCGTTCCATGTGCGGCGCTTCACCGTGACGAAAGGCGTGCAGCGCGATGCCAAACGATCCCGCAACCACGCGCAGCGATTTGAGAATTCCAACCAATCCGGCGCTCGCGATGGCTCCCACGCCGATGAAGCGCACGTAGTTGCGGTAGATGTCCGCAGCCGCCATGTGCGAAATGGGGATGGTGGCAGGGTACACGGTGACGTCGCCCATGTGGCTGCCGAAAAACCAGATCATCGGCACGACTACGAAGTTCACCAGTACGCCGCCGGCACAAAAGATGAGAGCAACACGCAAGCCCATCACGTATCCCAGACCGAGAATGAAACTAACCGCATCGAAATTGAATACCATGCGGCTGCGATCCGCGAGTGACCGCACCACCGGCAGAAACTGGAAGTTCAGGTACTCTTTCCAGATATGAAAGGTGGTGACAAAGAAGTCGTAAATCGCGGCGATGACAGTGGCCTGAAGGAGAAGCTTGGCTTGCGAGCCGCCTTTTTCGCCTGTTACGAGGACTTCGGTGATGGCCGTGGCCTCCGGAAATGGGAACTTGCCGTGCATTTGGCGCACAAAGTAACGCCGCAGCGGGATGAGAAAGAGAATGCCAAGGCACCCGCCGGCCAGGCAGATGAAAATCGTCTGCACGGGATGCGGGTCGAGATGGAGAGCGTAAAGCGCCGGCACGGTGAAAACAGCGCCTGATACTACGGCGGCGGAAGCGCCGCCCATGCCGGTGATGATCACGTTCTCCAGCAGGGAGGAGCGCCGCTGGTACAAGCGCGCCAAGCCGATGGCGAGGATGGAGATGGGAATCGCAGCCTCCATTCCCTGGCCGACTTTGAGAGCGGAATAGGCCGACGCTACCGAGAAGATCACGCAAAACAGGACTCCCCACAAGATGGAGCGCGATGTCAGTTCTGGTAATTTTGCGGTAGCCGGGACGATGGGCAGATACAATTCGCCGTCATGCAGCGGCTTGTAGGCATTTTCGGGAAGAGTCTTGGTGTCGATGAGCTCAGCCGGCATTGGTATTCCCTCGTTCCCAAGTGGACCATTCCCCTCCCATTCAGATCAGTGACACGAATCACCTTTTGGTGGAATATCACCCCTTGGTATTAAGGGGTTAAGGAGTCTTATATGGCAAAGAAGCGCATAGGAATACTCACCGGTGGTGGCGATGTCCCCGGGCTGAACTCGGTAATCAAGTCGGTGGTCTATCGCGCTGCGGAAATCGGAGGCGAAGTCATAGGTATCCGCCGGGGCTGGGAAGGATTGACCCATGTTGATCTAAATGATCCGGCCAGCAAAGCGCGCTACATCCTGCCCCTGAATCGCGAGAACACGCGCACCATTGATCGCACCGGCGGTACCTTCTTGCACACCTCGCGTACTAATCCCGCCAAGATGAAGAAGCTGCCTCCGGTTCTGCAGGGGCAGAAGTTTGCTGCCACAGAATCGACCAAGAAGGGTGTGGTCAGTACGGTGTTCGATGTGACCCCGGCGGTGCTCAAGAACATCGAGACGCTGGGTTTCGATTACCTGATTGCAATTGGTGGCGACGACACACTGAGCTATGCCTCGGAACTGGATCGCAAGGGGGTGAAGGTGGGTGCTGTGCCCAAGACGATGGACAACGACGTACGCAATACGGAATACTGCATCGGGTTCTCGACGGCGATTACGCGCGCCATGGACGCCATCGACCGCCAGCGTACCACGGTCGGCTCGCACGAGCGCATTGGCATCTTCCGTGTGTTCGGCCGTGATGCCGGCTACACCGCCCTCTACACAGCCTACGTGACCGCGGTGCGTTGCTGCATTCCTGAGTACAAGGTCGACCTTAAGCGCCTGATAGAGTTGCTCATCGATGATAAGCGCAACAATCCGAGCAACTACTCACTGGTCATTCTTTCCGAAGGCGCCGAGTGGCAAGGCTACACAGTAAAGGAATACGGAGAAGCCGACGCCTTCGGACATCGCAAAAAGATGAGTGTCGCCGAAGACCTGAGCGACGAGATCAAGAGGACGACCGGTGAAGAGACCGTGGTCAGCGACCTGACTTACGACCTCCGCTCGGGTAGCCCCGATTTCGTCGATCGCCTGGTGGCATTTACGTTTGCGGGCATGGCCATGGACGCCTTGGAACAAGGCAAATCCGGACTGATGACCGCGATCAACGAGGGCCGCTATGCAATGGTGCCGATTCCCGATCCGAAGCTGGGTCCACGCAAAGTGGATGTCGCATCGATGTACAACACCGAGCGCTACCGCCCGAAGTACGACCACAAACTCGGCCTGCCAATCTTTTTGACGCGGCCCTAGTTCCATGTTCCCCGTCACAGACAGAGGACGACCTGGTGCGCGATCATAAGTGTGCGGACTGAGAATCTCGTCAGCGAACTCTCCTGGGGAGATGACCTATGAGAAAAGCAGCAATTTTCCTCCTGGCATCCCTCCTGCTTGCGATTTTTACTGCACTAGCGCAAGTCGGGCAGGAACAGAGTGAATTCCTGAAAATCACGGTAAAGAGCAGGGAGGTAAGCAACGGTGTTGTAATCCTTGCCGTTCAGCAGGGCAAAAAATCTTTTGAGTTGCAGTGCAACAAGGGTTTCCGAGGTTGCACCGGGCTGGAGCCAGCAGACTACTTCATGGTGAGACTTCCGAAGGGCCACGGAATTTACGATTGCGTGAATGCCGATATTTATCGAAACTCGACCGATCCCATAGACGACAAAATCGGCGAATATTGCCTGATCGAGGCAAAGTGATTTCCCTGGATTGAAATTCGCCGTGACTCCCCCGGCGGCTATGCCCGGCGAATGCGAATTACCTCTGTTCTGTCGCTAGCCGCTGCGCCCGATGCTGCTTCACCATCCTGACGAAGTAGGGCCAAGTCGCGAACGCGCGCACACTCCCACATCACGGATACCGATTGGCTTCGCGAAAACATGACATTTTTTTGCGCTTTCGAGAGGTAAGGTGAGGAAGTAACCGCGGAATCGATAGTAGTTGCCAGCAACTGTGCCCATACTCGAAAGCCCCTGCTAATGATGCGCGAAATCAATATCGCGAAGATGGCACAGCCTGCCAGCGAGGCACACACAACCGGAAACCCTGAACGCTCGGCTGATCTTGCTTGGTAGACAATAAGTGCGGCAAACCAAATTACTCCTGCCAAGAAAAGGCCACCGTTCCTGATGGTCTCGCTAAAGCCGGTGGTAGTCTCCGCTACCTGATAGGCATTGCGATAGCGCTCTCTCACGGCTTCGTTTTGCTTCGTTTCGGGCGCGAAGGGGACGACGACCGTGCTGCCCATAAGAACCTCCTCCGGGGGAGGAATCGCTCTTCGAAACCACTCCCCTTGCAAGCGCTAGCACAGTCAGATAACAAGTTCAGTGACTAAGCACACCTGCATAAGTGAGCATTCACTCAAGAATTTGCCTTGTTTCGAAATCGTACCTGGCAATTGGGACCAGCCGCCTATTTGCGGTGGCATTCTTAAATTCCGATGTGTGGCAATGCGGTACCAAAACGGAATTCGGGATAAGTGTCGCATCGATTGTTTCTCCAGCAGTTGCCTCTCGAGGCAGACTCATTGCAAGGGTGTTGATGATGTCCGAAGTACCCAGGCAATTGCCGTGGAAGCGTTTTGTTCACGTCCTCCAGCGGTTGGGATACCGACAGGTGAAGGCACGTCGGGGTTCGACCCGACTGTTCTCTCACCCTAGCCGTAACCCTAGTCTGATCTCCCTACACGAACCTCACCCGGGCGACACCATTCATCCCGGCACACTGCACAATTTTCTTCAACGGCTTCAGATGAGTCCCGAGGAATTCATTGAGTTGCTAAGAAAATGACTCATATCGCCTGGCCCGGAGACGATGCTTCCAGGGACTGTCTTCCGCTTGCAAATACCCGAAACAGGTGACCTTGCTCACAGCAGTCGGGTAACCATTCAGAGGAACATTGCTTGCGCCAAAGAGTTCCAGATTTCATGCCAGACTCTGGTAACCGGTTCCCTTCTACGAGGAGTGCCAGAGTGCCTCATGTCAAACCAACCAGACTGCGCTGGCTTTCGCAGCTCATCTTCTTTTTGCTGTTTCTGTTCCTTTTGCTGCATACAGAGTTCCGCGGATCCTTGCGCGCCGTAGGGGCGGATATTCGCCTGCCCTATCCGGTCAACCTCTTCTTGCGATTCGATCCCCTGGTGGCACTGTCGAACGCTCTGGCGAGTCGCGCTTTGTATCACGGGTTGTTGTGGAGCCTGCTGATTCTGATCCCAACGATGTTCCTGGGGCGCTTCTTCTGTGGATGGATCTGCCCGCTGGGGTCTCTGCACCATTTCTTCAGCAGCCTGAAATCAGAGCGCAAGCGCGGAAAACAGCTGATTGAATCGAACCGCTATAAGCGCTGGCAGACCACGAAGTACTACCTCTTAATTGCGGGCTTGATCGCCGCGCTCTTGGGCAGCGGAATGGTTGGGTGGTTGGATCCGTTCTCGTTGCTGGTGCGCTCGCTTGGCCTGTCTATTCTGCCGGGAACGAACTATGCGTTGAGTGCCGTGCTAGCCGCTTTAGAACACAGCCGGTTCGCAACGGTCCAGACCGCGGGTAGTGTGCTGCATTTCATCCTCGGAGCACTGTTCTTAAGTTTCAAGCAGCCGTATTTTCGGCAAGGCGTCTGGCTGGGCTTGATCTTCATTCTTGTTGTGGCTCTGAATTTTCACATCACTCGGTTCTGGTGCCGCGCGCTCTGTCCGCTGGGTGCTTTGCTGGGCCTGGTTTCGCGCTGGCCGATTCTCGGGCTGGTCAAGAGCGCGGAGCGTTGTGAGAACTGCAACCGTTGTCTGCTGCGATGCCAGGGAGGCGACGACCCGATCCGTGGGGTTCCCTGGCGTCAGCCTGAGTGTCATTTATGCCTGAACTGCGTTGATGGGTGTCCAGAGCACGGCCTGCAGTTCAAGTTCTTCCCCGCCCAAAGCTGGAGCGGTGTAAACCTGCAGCGGCGCAAGGTGGTGATGGGATTGGGAGCGGGGGCAGCCGTCATTCCGCTGTTGCGTAGCACCCCTGGATTCGCCGTCGAGCGCCACGACCGGCTACTGCGCCCCCCGGGGGCACTCGATGAGGGGTCCTTCCTGGCGCGCTGCATACGTTGCGGCGAGTGCATAAAGGTTTGTCCAGACAACGCTCTGCATCCCGCCTTGAGCGAAGCGGGGCTGGAAGGCCTTTGGACGCCAGTCATGGTCCCGCGAATCGGTTACTGCGAGAGCAGCTGCGTGCTGTGCTCGCAAGTCTGCCCCACGGGCGCAATCTGGGAGATCACAGCCCAAGACAAGGGCTGGGCTGTGGGGGCGGCCACTGACCTCAAGCCCATCAGCCTGGGAACGGCATTCGTAGATCGCGGCCGCTGCCTGGCGTGGGCGATGGCGACGCCGTGTATCGTCTGCGAAGAATGGTGTCCGACATCACCTAAGGCCATCTACCTCCAGCCAGCCGAAGTGATGGATGCAGAGGGGCATCTCAAACAAGTGAAACAGCCGTACATCAATCCAAAGCGCTGCGTCGGCTGTGGCGCTTGTGAGTACGCGTGCCCGGTACAGGATCGGGCAGCCATTTACGTGACCAGCGTCGGTGAGAGCCGGTCGCGGACGAACCAGATCCTATTGAATCGAAGCCGGGGAAACGGGAAATGAGGAAAGGGTTCAGTCCATTGCGTTTGGCGTTGATGATCGCCGTGTGTGGCGCACTCTTGGGAAGTGCCGGTTGCAATCGAGGGACTCGGACGAATACTACTCCGTTTCCGGCTTCTGACGAGGTTGAAGGATGGGCCAGGACTGGTGCGATACGCAGCTTTGAGGCGGCCGACCTGTGGAAGTACATCGACGGCGAGGCGGAACGGTATTTGAAGTCTGGGACGCTGAGAGTAGTTACCGCTGATTACAAGTTTCAGAATCAGGTTGAGGCAGTAGTCGACATCTACACTATGGGAAATTCTGAGAGCGCGGCGAAGATATTCGACTCCGAGCCGATCGGGGACGCCAAGGAGGTCCAACTCGGAGACGGCGGCCGGTTGTACGGACAGAGCCTCGTATTTCGCGCCGGACCTTACCTGGTGCGGATTGTTACCTATCAGGAGTCCGCCCAAACCGCGCAGGCGCTGTTGCAACTGGGACGCAGTATCGAGCGGAGGCTAACGAGATAAGTCAGTGCCGAAAGTTGTGTGCGGTTATCACTGAAAACCTAAGCCGGTTTGAGGTATGGGTGGAATGAATCCGGCCGGGGATCAAGTAAGCCTTATACGCAGTCTGGGAGCTGCCTTTATGGACCAAACAAGCGATACGAGCCGGCGAGACTTCCTGAAGAAATGCGTCATGGGGACCGCCGTCCTGCGAACCGCCAAACTGCCATTGTTGGGGATGGCAGGACAGGAATCAACGCCCGGCAAATCGAAGGTTGTGATCGCAAATGATGCACAGCTCCGCGGTGCGAAAACCACCGTCGACTCCAGTCGGATTGCTAGTCTTCTCGACCGCGCCATGCAAAGCCTATTCGATCTGGATGATCCGATTGAGCCCTGGAAAAAGCTCGTCCGCGCGGGGCAAAGGGTCGGAGTGAAAGTAAATGCACTTGGAGGACGCGGCCTTTCCAGTAACGTTCAGCTAGTTGAAGCTATCTGTGAAAGATTGCAGGAAGCTGGAATCAGGGGGAACGACACCGTCATTTGGGACCGCGACACTGAGGAGCTGGAACGTGCCGGATTCCACGTTGCCACGGCCGGAAACCGCGTTCAATGTTTCGGCAGCGATCGGCTGGGTTACGAAGAGAGGCTGGCGACATATGGCAGCGTCGGCAGCCGGCTGTCGAAGATCCTCACGCAGCGCAGCGACGTGCTGATCAATGTGCCAGTGCTGAAAGATCATGATGGGGCCGGAGTCACCATCGCCTTGAAGAACATGTACGGCGTAATTCACAACCCCAACAAATATCACCCCAATGGCTGCAATCCGTATATCGCCGACGTGAATATGCTGCCCGAGATCAGAAGCAAGATGCGGCTGACGATTTGCGATGCCACAACCGCCTCGTATGAAGGTGGTCCCGGATACAAGCCGCAATACAGCTGGAAGAATGATGGCCTGATCATCTCGCAAGATCCGGTGGCGCTCGACTATATTGGCTGGCAGATCATCGAGCGTAAGCGGGCTGAGAAGGGACTGAAGACGCTGGAGGGCGTCGGCAGATCGCCGGCATACATCGCAACAGCCGCCGACGCAGGGCATCGGCTAGGCATGAATGATCCGCGGCGAATCGCGACTGTCGAAGTGTAAGCGGCGTGAGGTAGTGAGATGTCACGCGAGCTGGATGCGCAAGCAGAGGGGGAATGGCGGGCCGCAGCGGCGGCAGAAAGTAGCTTGCTCTTAAGCCCTAAGTGCTTCCCGATGCTGTCCCCAGTCGATCGCCGATCGTTTTTGAAATGCGCAATGTTATCGGGCGCAGCTCTAAGCCTAGGTGATCTTGGTCAAGATTTGGTCGCTGTCCCTCTCAGTGCATTTCCGCAGAAGCTGGACGATTCACGTTTCACCGTCGAGGCTAGGTTCTACCAGAAAATTGAGAATAAGCGGATCAAATGCAAGTTATGCCCGCGCGAATGCACGGTGGGAGACCGGGAGCGTGGATACTGTGGTGTGCGAGAAAATCGCGGCGGCACCTACTACACGCTGGTGCACTCGCGCTTGTGTGCGGCACACGTAGACCCCATCGAGAAGAAGCCTTTCTTCCACTACCTGCCGGGAACTATGGCTTTCTCGCTGGCCACCGCTGGCTGTAACGTCAATTGTAAGTTCTGCCAGAATTGGGACATTTCGCAGGTGCGCCCGGAGCAAGTTCCCGCCAACTATGCACCCCCAAGATCGGTCGCCGACCTGGCCAGGCAATACCACTGTCCGACGATTGCCTACACCTACAGTGAGCCGGTGGTCTTCAGCGAGTACCTGATGGATGCGGCGGATGCCGGACACGAAGCCGGCATCCGCAGTGTGGTCGTCTCCAACGGCTATATGCAAGCAGACGCTCTCAAGGCCGCGTATGGAAAGATGGATGCCGTCAAGATCGATCTGAAAGCCTTCTCCGAATCCTATTACCGCGATGTCGTTGTCGGGGAATTGAAGCCGGTGCTGAATGCCCTGGTCACTTTGCGAAAAATGGGCAAATGGACTGAAATTGTCTACCTGGTAGTACCGACCCTCAACGATAGCGATGCCGAGTTTCGCGGCCTGGTTCGGTGGATCAAGACAAATCTCGGCGTAGATGTACCTGTGCATTTTGCGCAATTTCATCCGGAATATCTGCTGAAAAACCTGCCGATTACGCCGGTACCGACCCTGGAGCGCGCCAAAGCGATCGCCGACGCTGAGGGACTGCACTACGTCTACATCGGCAATGTGCCAGGGCATCCCGCGGAAAACACCTATTGCCCGAAGTGCCGCCGCATGCTGGTGGAACGCGTAGGATTGACGGCCAGGCAAATGCTCATCCGCAAGAATGCCTGCCCATTCTGCCAGCAACCGATTCCGGGAGTGTGGCACGCATGAGGTCCGAGAGGAGGGCTCGCGCATGAGTATGAAAATTCGCGGCGCAATGTATCGTGCGGCGATCCTACTGATCACGGTTCTGCTGATTGCGGCATTCCGGCACGATTCGGCTATGAGCCCGGAACACCTGCGGCCGGCTGGAGTGGCAGGCGGCTTCTATCCAGCCGACCCCAAGGCGCTCACGGCAATGATGGATGACATGCTGGCACATGCATCGCCGCCGCCGATCACGGGCTCGATTGTCGCTGTTGTAGCACCACATGCGGGTTATCAATTCTCCGGCCCTGTCGCTGCCTTCACGTATGCGGCATTGAAAGGGCAGAAGTTTTCCCGAGTCGTGGTGATCGCCCCGTCGCATTACGAATCCTTTGAATTCACCTCAATCTATGACGGTGACGGTTACACGACGCCGCTCGGAACGGTTCGTGTGGACCATGCCTTCGCCGCACAGTTGGTGAAGATGAGCCCCAGCATCAAGCTCTCGGGCCGCGGACATCTTCCTACCCCCAATGGCACTGAGCATGCACTCGAGGTGGAGTTACCGTGGTTGCAACGGGTTCTGAGTGATTTCCAGCTCGTGCCCATCGTCATGGGCGATCGGAGTTATGAAAGCAGCCGTGCCTTGGGAGTAGCTCTTGCGAAGCTGATCCACGGTAACGACACGCTGATCGTGGCGAGCTCCGACCTCTCGCATTATCACCCTTACGACGAGGCGGTGAAGATCGACCACAAAACACTCAGCGCACTACAGGCGTGGGACTACTTCAGCATGTCGCAGAACTTCGGGGCACGAGTTTGGGAAGCTTGTGGCGGCGCACCAATCGTGGCCGCGATGATCGCCGCCGAACGCCTGGGTGCAAATCAGGCTCAGGTGCTGAAGTATGCCAATTCGGGCGACGTAACATCAGACCGCTCGCGGGTTGTGGGATATAGCGCCGTGGCTCTGGTGAAGACTCCACACTCTCAGTCCGCTGAACCGCCGTTCTCACTGACCGCGCGCGAGAAAAGCGAACTGCTTGCTCTGGCTCGCACGTCTGTAGAACACGCCGTACAGGAAAAGAGCGCGTATCAACCAACTTCGAGTACCAGCGAGGTGCTGAATCAGGAGCACGGCGCCTTTGTGACCTTGCGAGAGTCGCGTGAGCTGCGAGGATGCATTGGCTACACCTCTGCGATGAAGCCTCTCTACCTGGCAGTGCGGGACACCGCCACGCTGGCTGCCCTGCGCGATCCGCGATTCAGGCCAGTCTCCAGCTCCGAGTTGCCGCAACTCCAATATGAAATCTCCGTGCTTTCACCGCTGCGGCGCGTGCAGGATATTCAACAAGTTCAAGTCGGCCGGCACGGTCTGCTGATGAAGAATGGCAGTCGTGAGGGCCTGTTGCTGCCACAAGTTCCTGTAGAAGAAAAATGGGATCGCAAGCGGTTCCTGGATGAAACCTGCGCTAAGGCCGGCATGCACTTCGGCTGCTGGAAGGATGAGAACACCGACATCTTCATGTTTACCGCAGTCGTGTTTGGGGAGAACTGACTGGTTATGTCCGAGCGCTCTTTGCCAGGCTCAACCGGCTAGCCAGAAGCAGGGGCGCCAGGTTGACTGCGGCAGTGAGCCATGCGGTCTTCCAAAACCCGAATACCGGAATGAGATAACTGCTCAACAACAAAGCGCCGGCACAACCGCCAAGCAAGTCGATCGCATAGAGTACGCCCACACCGGTTTCGGCTCGACGACCGCCAAGATAAATCTCTGTGGCGATGGGAAACTGATATCCCCCCGCTATTCCGCACCATACCGCTAAAGCTGGAAAAGCAAGCTGCGCACCCAAAAGAATGCCCGGTCCGCTAGAGCTTCGGGACAGCAGGCTCACTCCAAACAGCAGTACTGGCGCTGATAGGGCTAGCAGAAGTTGAGCGATTGCGGCAGTTGTCATGTTTGGCCCGCTATCGGAAGCACGAGTGCGAGCGATCCCCAGCCAACTCCCAAACGCGATGCCCGCCATGAACATACCGATCAGGATCGCAAGTTGATGGTAGACATAGCCGAAAAGAGACTGGAACGACAGCAGGAGAAAAATCTGTAAAGCCATCAGCGTGAACCCCGTCGCCGCCACACAGTAGGCCGCCGCTGCCCGCGCGCGTCGCTCCCGTGCGGGCAGATACCCGAGTACAGCGGCTACGAGCAGCAGTGCGACAAGCACTCCGTCGATAATCGGCCTGAAGGCAATGTGCGCTGCAGCCTGGAATAGACGGGAATAGGCCAATTTGAACTGAGCACTCCACAACACCACGTCAAAGTAGTAGGCAATCGGCTCGAAGTCGCGATTGACTGGCGTCGCAGGCAGCGGTTGTAGCAGCTCACGAACTTGAGCCATGCGATCCGGCATCATGCGAAATGGGATGAAATATTCCCGCACGTATTGCGTCTGCAGATGCCGGCTCTGCAGCCGGGAAATCAATACTTGCGGATCATCGGTCAAAACATTCGGTTGCACAGCCGCGAAGAAGTGTGCTGTTTCGCCGGGGATGATGACGACCTGAGGAAAAACCTGTCGCAGCGTATGGTGAATGCAGCGCAGAAATTCTGCCAATTCTGGGCTGATGTAGTCCTCCGACGAGCGCAGGTCTAACGCCAGCAGCCCTCCAGCAGCGAGATGATGACGAGCCGAATGAAAGAACTCGGCCGTGTAGAAACGGTTGAGCTGCGCGGTTTGGGGGTCGGGCAGATTCAGAATGATTACATCAAATGAATCAGCCGCCATCTGGAGATAGTGCCGCCCGTCCGCGTAATGGATGTGGACGCGAGGGTCAGAAAGAGCGGGCGCCGAATACGTCGGGAAAAATTCGCGGAATAGATGAATCAGTGTGGGGTCGAGCTCAACATAGTCGAGCTGCTCCAGGGTGGGATGCTTCAGCGCTTCGGGAATACTACCATTGACACCGCCGCCCATGAGCAAGACTCGCTTCGGCGCAGGATGCTCAAGCAGGGCGTAGTGGACGGCCTCTTCGGCAGCATTTGGATCAGGCGTGCTGGCCAGGATCACACCGTTGTCGTAAATACTGCGGATATTACCGGTCTCGACGACCGTGAGATTGCCGTAGATCGAGTCGCGAATTCCCAAGACGCTGAATCCTCGCCACAGGCGTTGTTGTGCAGACCTGTCGAAGGATGGCGCGATATATAAAAGAAGCGGAATCGCAAAGCAGGCGGCTGCCACAACCCAACCCGCCACCTGTTTGGGCTTCATCCGCAATAATAAGGTTGCGGCCATGCATAGGTTCAGCAGGGCGACGAGAATGGCAATCTGAAAAGAGCTCAGGAAACGCAGCAAAACGATGCTGGCCAGGACTCCGCCCAAACCGGAGCCGATGGCCTCAAGCAAGTAGGCCGAACTGCTCGCGAGGCGGCCGGAAACCGCGCACTCCTGTTGGTACATGCGCGCCGCCACGACGAACAGGCATCCTGAGAGAACACAAAACGTACCCAGGCACACCAGGGACGTGAGCAGCATCGGCAGCGGACCCACCAGTTCTCCCGGCACTGTCTGAAAGAAAGCCCTGGAGGTGCGTACGATCCAAATCGTTGGCAGCAGGCTAATGCCCAGCAGGCATTCGATCGCCGCCACCGCCGTCCGAGCATTGTTTTGGCCGATTCCCATCCGGCCGGCCAGGCTGCTTCCGGCGGCAGTCCATAAAAGCCACGTCGCCAGCATAATTCCCAGAGAAATCTCATTGCCGTTGAACACGACGATAAGTTCCCGCATGAGAAGAATCTGGCCGATGACCGCGCTGAATCCAACCAAACCCAGAGCAGCTTTTACTGCAATCGTTAGCTGTCGCGCACAGGGCAGTGTGACGGGTTGCACAGGTGGGACCACCGGAACGAAATTAGAATCTAGCTGCTGAACAAAAATCAAAAGGCGGTGCGAATATGCCGCCGGCCACCAACCCAACAATCAGCCGTCGCGAGGCTTTAGTCCAACTGCTCCGGCTGGGTGGAATTGCCGCGGGAACTACCAGGCTCGGATTCTGGCTTAGCCAGCGCAATCAGCATCCTCAGCCAGAGCTGGCGACAAGTCGGAAACGTAGTCATGCTGTCGCCGCCAATCCAGTACTGCCCGAGATGGCAGTCATTCAGGGTGCAAATCCTGCGCAACTGGCGCGTGAAGCCATCGAGGCCTTAGGCGGCATGAGCCGCTTCATCTCGCGCGCCGACATTGTTCTGGTGAAGCCCAACATAGGCTGGGACCGCACTCCCGAACAGGCGGCCAATACCAACCCGCTAATCGTTGCCGAGATAGTCCGCCAATGTTGGAACGCCGGAGCCAAGAATGTCATTGTCACCGACGTCAGCTGTAACGAGGCCAGACGGTGCTTCCAGCGTTCGGGCATTGCCGAAGCGGCGCGGCGCGAGGGGGCGGAGGTCATCCTGCCCGAACCCGCCAGATTCAGGGACGTGGATCTACAAGGCGCAGTGCTGCGCGAGTGGCCGGTCTTCGATCCCTTCCTCAACGTCGACAAAATCATCAACGTCCCGATCGCCAAACACCACAGCCTGACTGGTACCACCCTGGGAATGAAAAACTGGTACGGCATCCTGGGCGGCCCCCGCCATCAATTGCATCAAAAGATCCACGAAAGCCTGGTGGATCTCGCAGATTTCATGCGTCCGACACTAACGCTCATCGATTGCTACCGAGTTCTGATGCGAAACGGACCCACCGGAGGCAACCTGGAAGACGTCGTTTTCAAGAAGACGCTGGTGGCCAGCACTGATCCAGTCGCGGTCGATGCTTATGTAGCCAATGCCTATTGGGACCTGAAGGTTTCCGCTCTTCCCTATCTGCAGATGGCAGCCCAACGCGGCCTGGGAACATATGAGTTTGAGCACCTTCGCACAATCGCGAAACAGCTGTCGTGATGACGATACCGGGTTGGGAATTGGACCGGCCCATGAGGTCGGGCAGGTTCTGAGGTCGCGATTTTCGCGACCGCTGTATTCCTGATTCTGAGGCGTTATGGCAATTCTCCTAAGCACGGGAATCCGCGACTTCAAACTTCGCGGTAATTTTGTTAACCAGCGCAATCTCCTGGCCAGCAGAGATTTGCATTTTGGGCGCGGTCAAACCGGAACCGTGAAGGGTACCGGACAATCTCCGCCAGTAATCGAATATGAACTGGACGACGGAGCAACCAATTGCATTGCGGTCAGCGAAGCAGATATTCCGCTGCTCTGCTGCGATGACTTCGAAAAAGCTAAGGCACATCTAAAGCTGATTCTGGATGCGCGTCACGGAGACCTCAGGGCCGCTGGAGATCTAGCGCTCGCTGTCCAGGCTTCCGACGTTGCAGTTCGAGGGCAGCCGGTCGAAAGTGATTTCGTGGTTCCTTCCACGAGCTGTCAGGCGCACTCCGAACAAAAGATCAGTCAAAAGGGCTCCATTCTCCTGAAATTGAGCCAGCAGGGCTATCCGGTGCCAGATTTTGTCGTGCTGACATCGCTTGGCTATCTCGATCGGGCACAGCATCTCGAGGAACATGTCTCCAAGGCCACCCGGCAACTCGAGACTCTCACTATGCAGAGGCTCGGCGATTCCAGAAATCCCTTGGTGTTTGCCATGCGCTGCGCTACCCCCACCTATATTCCCGGACTCATGGATACCTACCTCAATGTCGGAGTGACAGAGGGTACGTTGCCAAGCCTGGAACAGATGTATGGCACGGTCGCAGCTCGCAGGATGTTCCTGAACAATTTGCGAAATCTCTGTCAAGCGCTACACCATGACGAGTACCTTGCCCTAATCAAGAAGTCGGGTTCAAACCTCTCGCCGGGTCAAGTGGCACGCCTGATCGACCAGCTCAGCTCGACGGTGAGATCCAGTGATCGAAATCTTGTGGATAGTCCAATCGCTCAAGCCATCTTCTTCGCGAAACTGGCCTATCAAGACTTCGAAGCGAATCAGGATCTCGTGCTAACCCTGTGTCGTGGAACAGAACACTACCCCAGTCTCATCCTCCAAAAAATGATCTGCACCGTGCGCCATGAAAGCGCTTATGCCGGTGTCATTTCCAGTCGCGACACCCACACAGGAACGGGGATTGAACTGCAAACGGCTCGCAACATTTTTGGCGAAGAAATGATGACCGGCACTGCCGAGATCCAGGCTACGTCTTTCGAAGATCCGGAAGCGATCAGGAAAACATTTCCTGGCGTCTACCATTTCCTTCCCCACCTCGGGGATCTGGAAGGGGAGTTCGAATCGCCGGTCACGATCGAATTCGCAGTCGAGGCCACAGAACGGCATCAACTATTCGCTCTACTGCAGGTCAACCAGTGCGGTATGTCAGGACGGGCAGCCATCACTGCGGCGGTCGACATGCATAAGGCGGGCACGATTTCCCGGCAGCGAGTTTCCGAGCTCGTTCGTCCCTACCACCTCAAGCAACTCACAAGCGATACCATCGATCAGGATGACTTCAGCCTGCTCACTCCCTTCTGCTCGGGGATTGCGGTCCTGCCGAGGTCGGCGGTTTCGGCACGCATGTATTTCACCGGGGATGAAGCATTAAGGGCAAAGAGTCAGGGCGAGAAGGTATGCCTCTGCAAACAAACCTTTGTGCCGACCGACACCGTGGTGATGCGGGAGATGGATGCCATCGTCAGCCTGACCTCAGCCGCTGTCCATGTCGTCACCATATGCCAGAGCTTGGGTATTCCCGCGCTGTTGAGCCTGGAGAAGAGCGGGGTACAGCTGAACCCTGGCGGAGGTTTGTTCAATGCGGCGGGCCAGGAAATCAGGGAGGGGGATTGGATCACTGTTTCGTCGCGGCGAAGATGCCTCTATCAGGGACAAGCCAAGTACAAACCGGCGCGCCTGCTGCGATACATGAAAGGTGAGGCGGTCGAGATGGATGAGGGCGAAAAGAAATCCTTTGCCTCCATCGCTTACGCCTATCGCTACTACAAGCAATTAACTCGAGGGCTCGAGATTGACCAGATCTCGACATTGAGTGAAGTCGTACGGCTCGTAAATTTTGATCTGCGCGGCGAATTGGAGCAAGCCCAACCCCTGGTAAACGCCTGGTTTGACAAAAGCGAAACTCTTTACATGGAGGAAGTCCTCAAAAGCGACATAGGCGACCACCTGGGGCAAAGCAATGTCTTCGAGATGCTCACACTGGGGAGGAAAATAAGGTTCTTCAAACACGCACTAGCGAAATGCTTGCGCGAACATATTTCCGGCTATGAGGCAGGAGCGTTCATGTTGGGACGTTTTCTGTGCCTCTCTTACCCCGTTGCCTTCTGGCGATCCTTTACCCCCTCGGAAATCGGATTACTGGTAAACGAGTGGGTCCTGTTTGAGAAATACATGCAGGTTCTGCACAGCGTAGGCGAACGCAGGATTCTATTAGCACGAAAGCAGATCTTAAAAGGTGGCCTCGAGGAGCTTTCCCTTCACCCCCGCAACGTGCTGGCTCTCATCACGCTGAAGCTGAGCGGCGCGAAACTGGACGAGGTCAGGTCCGTACTCCCCGAATGGGCCGACCCGCAATGCCAAGGCGTTATTGAACTCCTGCAGCAGCCCTACCGCGTGTTTTACGATTTCAAAGCACCCTGGTCGGTTAGCCAGCTCGAAAAGATATGCCGGGAGGAGAACCTCCCCTTACCGAGTCCCGACGACTGCTAGCTCCCTTGCCGGCTCCTGCATTCGCTCCTTAATGCCGTACAGAACGTCGCGGTCGATGGTTGTTTCCAGTTCGTGAAGGATGTCAGGCAGTTCCTTTCCATCCCTTGCGGCCACCAGCCGTCCAAGGGCAAGCGACAGCGACAGCACCGCGTTCATGCCGAGGTTGGCCTTGCGCTGCATGATCTGGACTTTCTCTTCGTCAGAAGCGCCGAGTGCGATTTTCCCCCGCTTCATTGCCAGGTCCAGCTCCATCAGCAGGAGTTCGCGATCGATGTCGGCCAGCGTACCCAGCGCCGAGATCTTCTGTCCCAGGAAGCGAGGAGCCAGGACCTCCGTGACATTGTGCACTGCGTTCAGACAGCCCTTGCCGCCATAGCGTTTTGACCGTACCCACAAGTCGGCAAGTTCGCGATTCTCGGTGGCGAGAGTTTCAGCCTTGACTCCCGATGCGAAGCGGTAAGTCTTTTCCTTCTCTTTGTAGACGAAATACTGCGAATACTTTCTGGTAAGTGGCGATGCTTCGATAATGCTGTCAACCAGGTGGATGGCTTCGTCCGTCCCTGCGGACGTGCCGAGTGGGGTAGCGCCGGAGAATTTCATTCCATTGTCCAGCATCACAACAACTCCCACGGTCGGAATGCCGGCATTGGTCGGTTCCTCGTGAGCGGATATATCCGCAATCACCAGATCGGGGTCGAGTCTCCGCGTAACCTTAGTTCCTTTCTTGGCCATCTCCATGAGGTCGACGATTCGCCCATATTTGACGAGCCTCTCGGTGTTAGCCCCACCTCCGCATTTCAAGCCAAGCGCTCCGACCGCGAAACTGATGTCCGCTTCCATCACCTCATTGGGGGATTTCGAGCGGTGTGAGACCACCAGCGCGAGCTTCATCTGTTTCGCTATGCGGGTAGCTAGCAAGGTTTCGCTCAATGTTCCGATCTGATTAGCTTTGATCAGCGCGGTATTAATCAGGCCCTGTTCGGCGCACCGCTGAATCGTAGAATCCTTGGTGGTAACCAGGTCGTCTCCAATGATCAGGATTTCCTGATCGAGCGCCTTCATCAGTTTCTTCCAGCCTTCGTAGTCGTCTTCCGCGAAGGGGTCTTCTAGCGAGACAATCGGATACTTCTTCACCCAGCTCACAAAAAGATCCACCATCTCGTCGGTGGTCATCACCCTAGGATCTTCGGCTCTCCAAAACAGATACTGGCCAACCGAGTCCTTCTCCCCGGTCTTCTCGCGGTAAGCATTGCTGAGTTCGCTGGCGGCTGGATCCAGAGCAAGGCATACGTCCCGGTCAGGCACGAATCCACATTCTTCGATCGCCTGCACCGCAACCCTCAATGCCCGTTCTTCGGGCAGGAGGTCACCCTTTTCCTTGGCATAGGAGGCGACAATCCCACCCTCCAGGCCAATGCCGACGAAATTCAGTCCTTCGGTGTCCTGGATAATCTGGATGGCCCTGCTTTGTAGAAGATTCGTGACCCGCTGGGCTTCGATATAGTCTTTGGCGGTGAGCGGTAGGAACATCAATTCCTGAAAACTGAGATTACCGCCCATCTCCTCGGTGTGACGTCCGCCCATAATCGAATTTCGAAATTCCCAGGGGGCAAACACAATCCGGCCGTCAGGCAGTTCCAGTTCCTGCAAGCGGTGCAGGCGCAGCTTGCGTCGCAACTCAGAGGGCTTCACGGGACGTACTTCCTGAGTCATGCGGGCCGGTTCAGCCACCCTAACTTCCGCTGCCTTTGCCGCCGCCTCTTCCTGCCGTTCACGGAATGCCTTGTACTTGCCGGCATCGGACAGCAGGAAATCAAAAAGCGCAACCACGCCGATCGTGAAGCAGAGTCTGCCCAGGTAGACGGCTGCCGGAAACGCCATGCGGAGACCAATGATGATCAAGAGAATTCCCGGGACAAAAAAGATTTGGCTGAGCACTTTGCTCGCCCTTGGCCCCGCAGCTGCCACCGCGAGATTTTGTGTCTTCACACTGGGGTGAAAGCTGCCCGCCTCCTTGTTGACTCCAAGAAATGCTCCCCAGGGGATCTTCACAAACATCTCCAGATACCAGCGCAGTCTCCCCAATACGCCCTGCTTGAGTTTTGCCTGCGCCTGTTCCTCAAGCTCTGGCCGCAGGTTATTCGTCCTGACCGCGGCCAGATAGTGCCCCATCTCGTGGATGGCAATATTCGTATGCCAGGCCGCATACCAGATGATGGAAGAGATCACTACCTCCACGCTGAGAAACATCTGCCGCATGACATCAAACCTCGACGCCACACTCGTCGAAATGCTAAGCAAGGACGTCAAGAATGCAGCGTGGAATGAGACCAGCTTATGGTTGGCGATGATCCAACCACGATCCAGCCCCGGAAGGTCGCTCGGCTTGGGGATTACCGTGCAGAAGCAGCGCCTAACCACTTGCGCAAAATCTGCGATTCCTTTCAGCAATCGGTTCCTATGAGTGCTGCCATGCGGGCCGCACGAATGGACGGCGAGATCTCGGAAGTAATTCATGATGTACTCCACTGGGAAGGCAGGCGTGAGGCAGGATTCCGCAAATATGCCGGCGCCACGATGCGCCCACGATCTGCAGACTCGCTGCTTTGAGTGAGGTGCACTCTTGACTCCAGCACGGAATCAGCGTGCGTTCTGTAGATTCTCCATTGGAGGTGGGCACGGGTCTGTGACCCTGATCACGTGGAGAAGCCCAACAACTGCGGGTGTCTTTCTAAAGGCGAGGGATGTTAGCCCTCGCCCTTTAACCGATGGCGCGAGCTGTGGGGCTCGTGCGGATTCTACGTGTATTGCGCGAGAAATAAGAAGCGCCGCCCTAGGCCAAGGGGCGGCGGGTGCTTTCGTCTGCTCTCATCTCCGTCGCTTTCGCCGGACGAATTTTACCGGGCTTTTCGGCGAGGAGGGAAGAAGTCTTCGGGCGATTGCCAAGTCTTCTTCGAAACGCTGAACCAGACGCTCCCCATTCTCGCGCAGCTTTCTGACGTCGGCGACCACTGTCGCGCTCTCTTGGGCAGACTCTTTGTACATGGCTACGACGTCGCGCGCGCGCTCTCTTGCTTTCCGACAGCTTTCCAGCAGGTCGTCCGGCGCCGGGGCCTCGGATTTGTGGGTAGCGACCATGCGGAGTTCACGCAAGCTGGTTGCCGGGCGTCGCCGCGCTCAAGCCCGCGTTGGTGCAGAGGTCGAGTGAGGACTTTCGGACGACTCCCGGCCCGAATTCTTCATACCACATTGGGTACGGAAATTCAGTGATGTGAAGTGTTATATGTATTTCCTGCCTTCATACGGCAATTACGCCTATGGTTGCCTCCGCTCCTCCATGCCAGGGGTGGGATTGCCTTGACGTCGACGCCGCCCAAAACTCGTCGCCATAGTTCTTTACTTGGAAGCAACTCGTAGCGGTGCCATTCCCGTAGTGCGCTCCTTGGCAAGACTGCCTGCGGGGGTGCTTCGGATGTGGTCGGCTCAGGCACCCCTCGTGGTGTTCCCCGTCACAGACTGACTACTCCAGGAGCGAGACGCTATTAGCAGAAATTGGCGTTCCACACGTACTGGTGCATTCACCCGCCGTGGCCGATGACTCGTTGTCGTGCCTCTACCGGGGAAGAAGGGACAGATGGCCCAGACGCTGACTACTTGCACGTTTTGCGGCGTTGGTTGCGGCCTCTATCTGGAGAGCAGTGACGGGAGGGTAGTGGGCGCATACCCAAGCCTTTCTCATCCCGCCAACTCGGGCCGGCTGTGTGTGCGCGGGTGGCACGTGCACGAAGTGTGCAGTTCGCCTGACCGGCTGCGGTCGCCGCTGTTGCGGAGGAACGGCACACTAGAGGAAGTGGGATGGGACGAAGCCCTCGGCTTTGTAGCTGACAAGCTGATGCGAATCCGCGCGCGCGACGGACCGGACGCGCTGGCTTTCCTCAATTCTCCCCGATGCGCCAACGAAGAATCTTATCTTCTGCAAAAACTAGCTCGCGCCGCGATCGGCACCAATAACGTGGACCACGGAAGCGGGGTTTACTGCCACAACTCCATCAACGTGTTACTGGAAACACTGGGGCTGCCAGCCACCACCAACTCCATTTCGGATCTGGCAAACAGCGAAGTGATCGTCGTTGACGGCGTCGACCTCGCGCGCCGTCTACCCGTGATTGCTGGCGCCGTACTCCGCGCCAAACTCTCTGGCGCCAAGCTGATTGTTATTGGTAGCCGGTACCATCGAATCGCCCGCTCGGCTGATTTGTTCCTGCAAGTGCTCCCCGGCACCGAGGCGATGCTCTACGGCGCACTCGCTAAGGCAATTGTCGACCGCGGCCTGATGAACCACTCTTTCATCCATAAACACTGTCGCGATTACGAGTCGTTCCTGGCACATATCCGCCTTTACGACGTGTTCGAGGCAGCCGAGAGCTGCGGCGTGTCGCCCGACTTGATTGAAGAGGCGGCGCAGGTTTACGCAGGCGCGCGCTGCGCGGCTGTGCTGTACTCGACGGGGATCGAGTCGCGAACGCGCGACAGTATCCGCGCCATCGTCAACTTGGCTCTGTTGACCGGGAATCTCGGCAAGCGCGGCGCCGGCATCTTCGCGCTCACAGAACACAACAATCTGCAAGGCGTTTGCGACATGGGTGTCCTCCCTGATCGCTTGCCGGGATACCGACCGGTCGGCGATGCAAGGGCGCGAGCTGAGGTGGAAGCGCTCTGGAAGACGACAATCCCTTCCAGCCCTGGATTTGGAGCACGATCGATGCTGACAGATCGAGGCGATGGCAGCTTGAAGGCGCTGTGGCTCTGTCGCTGCGACCCATTCAGCACGGCATTTTTTGGGGATCCTGCCAATTCGCTTCGCCATTTTGAACTCATCGTTGTCCAGCATCTCTTCATGACCGGAACCGCGGAATACGCCCACGTCGTTCTCCCCACGACATCGTTTGGAGAGGAGCGCGTATCGTTCACCAGCACGGAGCGAAGGATTCAGCTCGCGGAACGGGCCGTTGCGCCGCCCCCAGGACCGCTACCGGCTTGGGAACAACTGGTCCGAGTGGCTCGTCTGTTAGGTGCGGACTGGAGTTACCGTAGCTCCGCGGAGGTGATGGACGAAATCGGGGCTGTCGTGCCCTTCTACAGTGGGGTGAATTACCGTAACCTCGGCAGCCACTACGGACGGCAATGGCCATGCACTAAAGAACAGCCGCTAGGAACATCACTGCTGTTCGGGAATCACAATGGCAATCATGCGTTCCGATTCGCGGCGGTTGCCAAGCCGACGATCATTCCGCCGCCACCGGAGTTCCCGCTCATCCTGGTTTTCGGTCAGTCGCTGTACTACTGGAACCAAAGCGTCCTTATTCAGCATAGTGAGACGCTTCGCCGTGAACACCGCATTTTGCTGCTCGACTATCCGCAAGGGTTTGTCGAGATCAATCCCGCTGACGCCCAGGCCCTGGGTATCCACGACGGGCAAAAGGTCCGCCTCGTTTCTCCCGATGCCGCTGCCGTATCTACCGCACGAGTAACTGACGAGGTGCGGCGAGGCACGGTGTGCGTTCCGTACTTTGTTCGGGAAGTCGAGCGCCAGATTCTGGGAAGCGTAGCGGGTGGCGCAGCACTGGTCTGGATCCGTCTCGAGAAGGAGGCAGCGTGAGGGCGCGGATTGTCGCACGCAACGACGTACTGAAGATCGTGGACCTGCTGAGCGCTTCCGGCTATGAGGTTCTGGCATTGTTCCGGGATCATGGCGTCGACACCTTTTTTGATGTAGTCACGCCGGCAAACAGATCGCAGATCCAAATGCATGCGCCAAATCCTTGCAATCCGCCAAAGCGCTTTGTTCTTCCGCACCTCGAGCCGTTGCTCACCGTCCATCGCAGGAATGGACAGGTGCACATCGAGCCTGTTTATGATGATCGAAAACGCGCGATCTTCGGCATGAGGTCATGCGATATCGCGGGCGTCTACCACCTGGACCGGTTCTATCTCGGACGGGACTATCGCGACATCTATTACGAAAAACGCCGCCAGAACCTGTTCCTGGTCAATTTTGTGTGCACGGATCCGGAAGCAGATATCGGGGCCAATTGCTTCTGTGTCTGTGCCGACACCGGCCCGGCGGCGCGCGCTCACTTCGATCTTCAGCTCATCGATCTGGGCGACGACTACATGGCCGTTGCCGGCAGCGCCGCCGGTGAAGCACTCTTCGCAGAGAGTATTTTTCGGCGAGGCACTGCTGAACATATTGCGCGCAGACGAGCTGTCCTGGAAGAAACACGGAAGAAGTTCAAGCATGCAACCAGTTGGTTCTCCGCTGGCGTACGTTGTATTTCGCGCGGTGAGATACCGGAGAAAACGTGGGAGGAGATCGCCGACCGCTGCATAGAATGCGGTGGCTGTACTTATGTGTGCCCCACATGCACTTGCTTCACCGTCAGCGACCGGCAAAGCGGGCCGGGCGAAGCCGAGCGCGTACGAATCTGGGACTCATGCGCACTAAGCGGCTTCACCCGCATGGCCGGCGGCTTCAATCCGCGCCGCGCAGTGCACGACCGCCGAAACCGTCGCTTCTTTCGCAAACTAGCCCATTACTTCGTGCAACGTGAATTGTCGGTGGCCTGCGTGGGTTGCGGGCGCTGCGCCACCGTGTGCCACGGGGACATCGGCATGCCAAACGTGGTGGAAATGATTCGCCGTGCAAGCTCGGAGCAACATGCAGCAGTTTCTCACTGAAAACGTTTACCTGCCCAAGGTGGCAGTGCTTGATCGTGTGGAAGACGATATTGCCGAGGTCAAGACCTTCTATTGGCATTTTCGTGAAACCGAAAACCAGGAGCGCTTCCGCCATTTCCGGCCGGGACAGTTTGCACAAGTGTCGCTCTTCGGTGTGGGCGAATTTCCCGCGTCCTTGCCTCCGAGTCCGACTGAGAACGACACCTTCTTTACCATTCGGCAGGTCGGCAGTTGTACGGGAGCCCTGCACCGGTTGCGTCCCGGTGATCAGTTTGGGGTCCGCGGGCCCTACGGTAATGGGTTTCCGATGGAACAATATCGCGGCAAGAACCTGGTCTTCGTTGCGGGCGGGATCGGGCTGATTCCGCTGCGGTCGTGCATTGTTTACGCGCTAGCTCATCGCGCCGATTACGCCCGGATACAGATCTTTTACGGCTCGAAAACGCCCAAAGAATTGATGTACGTCCCGAAGCTGCGCGAGTGGGAAGCCTGCGAGGGAGTCGAGTGCCACCTGGCTGTCGATCGTGGCCAGGACGGCTGGACGGGACATGTGGGCGTAGTGGGCAGCCTGTTCAAAAAGGCCGGGGTACAGGTCCCGACGGAGAACACGATTGCGTTCGTCTGCGGCCCTCCAATCATGTTTCGCTTCGTCATCAAGGATTTGCTGGCCATGGGAATGCCTCAGACAAACATTGTTTCTACGCTCGAGCGTTATATGAAATGCGGTGTGGGCAAGTGCGGACACTGCTGTATCGGTGTCGCCTACGTCTGCATCGATGGCCCGGTCTTTACGTATCAGCAGATAAAGCGATTGGGCGAGGAGATCTGATGCCCGACTTGCGCGCACAACTCGCCGATTTGCTAAGAGGACAGGTGGGCTTTGTTGGTATCGGCAATGTGGACTGCGCTGATGATGGCTTTGGGGTGCAACTCGCGGAGGCGCTGCTGGCTAAAGGTGTGCCGAATGTTTTCGTGGCAAGGAGCACACCAGAGCGGTGGATCGGCCGCATCGCCGATGAACACTTTTCGACCCTGCTGTTCCTCGACGCGGTTGATTTCGGTGCTGACGCGGGCTCGCTCGTGTTGATGAAGAGCGCAGAAATCGCCGAACGATTCCCTCAGATTTCGACTCACAAGATTTCGCTCGGGGTTTTGGCGCGCTGCGCGGAGGCCAACGGCGACACGCGGGTCTGGTTGCTGGGAGCACAACCAGAATCGGTTTCCTTTGGCAAACAATTGTCACCGGTCCTGCAGACGACGATAAGTGCTGTCTCCACACTGCTCGGCGAACTCGCGTGTGAGGGCAGGGCGACAGCCTCGGGAGGGGTGGGACAATGACGCCGGAACGCGCGATTGTCGCTGCGATCCTGCTCTGCATTGCGGGCGCGGTAATAACGCTCTTATGCGCACGGTTCCGAACCCTGGCGGCCTGGGTTTCATTCGCCGTCACCGCGGCCAGTGCTGTTCTCGTCGTGTTTGCCTGCGGACGTGTCTGGCTTCTTGCACCCTCGGAAAAGCCGGCGAGTTTCTGGTCGATGCCCAACCTCAGTTTCGCGTTGCGCCTGCACGTGGACGGGCTCAATTCCGTGTTTCTATTGCTGGCCGTTGCGATTGCTGTTCCTGCGGCACTGTACTCGATCTCCTACATGCAGCATTACTCGGCTTACGGTGTCGCCCGTTACTACCCGAATTTTCTATTGTTCCTCGCTGCCATGTACGGCTTGCTTACCACGACGGACATGATGTGGTTCTTCTTCATATTTTGGCAATTGATGACCCTGCCCGGTTATGCACTGATCCGTTTCGAACGGCACAAACCGACCGCGGTTCGGGCCGCAAACAAGTACCTGATCATGATGCAGATCGCCTGTGCATTCACGTTGATTGGCGCGCAAATCGTGGCCACGGCTGTCGGCGAAGGCAGTCTCAAGTACGACTTTCAAACCGTGAGTGCACACCTGCCGCGACTGCTCGCCGCCCAACCCTTTCTGGCGCAATTCGCATTCGCTCTGTTCATGATCGGATTCGGGATCAAGATGGGCATGTGGCCTTTCGGGCAAGTGTGGCTGCCGGACGCGCATCCAGCCGCGCCTTCGCCAGTCAGTGCAATGTTGTCAGGGGTGATGATCAAAACCGGCGTTTACGGATTGATTCGCTATTTTCTGTGGCTGGTCCCGGCACAAGCCCTCGATCTGTATCCCCTGCATAGTTGGGGAAATATTGTTGCGGCGCTTGGCACAGTTACGCTGTTCACCGGCACCACGCAGGCGCTGCAACAGGAGCAGTCGAAGCGCTTACTCGCCTATCACAGCATCGGCCAGATCGGCTACATCCTACTGGGAACCGGCATATGCATGGCGCTATTGCCTGCTGGCGCGGCGCTGGCGCCAGTTGCTGCGCTCGCGCTGTTCGGGGCGCTGTTGCATGTTGCCAATCATGGGCTCTTCAAGGGGCTTCTGTTTTTCAACGCCGGGTCCATGTTATACGCGACCGGCACGCAGGACTTGAACCGTGTCAGCGGATTGATGCGCTTCATGCCTATAACCGCAGTGACCACCCTGGTGGCTTCCTGCTCGATTTCCGGCGTGCCCCTGTTCAATGGTTTTATCAGCAAATGGACGATCTACGTAGCAGCCCTGCGCGGAGCTACTGCCGCCCATTATCTGGTAGTGTGCGCCATCGCCGCCATTTTTATCAGTGGCGTGACGCTCGCGTCGTTCATCAAGTTCTTCGGCGCGAGCTTCATGTCGCGTGCCAGTGCCCTGGTGCTGGCGTGCGCGCAAACCCGGCGCTTGGAGCCCGGCTGGCTGATGCAGATCCCTCAGCTTTTTCTCGCGCTGCTCTGCATCTTGCTCGGGCTCTGGCCTGCAATAGGGTTTGCGCTGGTGCGACGCGCCATCTCCCACAACCCGGAGGCTGTGATCGCGCGCCTTGCAGATGTGGTCCCGGTGAATTCCGGCGGGTTGAGCGGTGCAGAACTGCTCAACTCCGGCCGATTTGTGCCCCTGGCTCTGGTGGCAGTCATGGCATTGATGTTTGCGGTCGCGGCCGCTGCCTCAAAGATCGGTGGCGCGCGGCGCCGCACTGCCGCTTTATGGCTCTGTGGATACGCAACTGAATCCGACTGCTACCGCTATGTCGCTCACAATTTTTACGGTGAGCTGAAAACCTATTTTCGCTACCTGGGAGGCTCGGCGGCGAAGGCCGAGAAGCACCCATGATCGCTCGCCAATTGTTCATATTGCTGAAGGATGGCTTCGGCCAAGCCATCAAGCGCGCTGACCTTGCGAGCGACCAGCGCTTGTTCATTTTTGTGGAGCCTGCGGCACTGAAAGGCATCTGCTATTACCTCTTCCGTCGCTATGATGCCCGCTACGTGCTTACGATGGGAGCGGATGATCGCCCTTACAGCGGGAACTTCCTGGTTGCGCACAACTTTGCGCTGGATCGCGATCACCTACTGTTCAGTGTCCTTGCATACCTTCCCAGCGATAACCCTGAAGTCGAGACTATTTCCGACGTCGTACCGGCGGCGAGCTGGGGCGAACGCGAGATGTGGGATTTGGTTGGCATTCGGCCGGTTGGGCATCGCTATCTGAAGCGCCTCGTCCTGCCCGACGGATGGCCTGAAGGCGTCCACCCGCTGCGCAAAGATGTGCCCTGGAACCACGTTCCCGAAGCCTTCGACAGCCGCCGCGAGTTCACGTTTGATGAACCGCCGGAAGGCTGTACGGTGGTGCCCTTCGGTCCGTTTCATCCCACGCTCGACGAGCCCGCGCACTTCCGGCTCTACGTGGAAGGTGAATTCGTCCGTGGGTGCGAGTACCGCGGATTCATGGCCCATCGCGGTATCGAGAAGCTGGCCGAATCGGTGATGGGCTATGACGATATCCCGATGCTAGCCGAGCGCATCTGCGGAATTTGCGGTTGCGTACATAGTGTGGCGTACGCACAAGCTGTCGAATCAGCCGCCGCGATCACCCCGCCTCGGCGCGCCGAGTTTATCCGCACCATCATGCTGGAACTGGAGCGGCTCCACAGCCACCTGCTCTGGGTCGGACTTGCGTGTCACGTTCTGGGATTCGACACCCTGTTCATGCATGCGTTCCGCATCCGTGAACCAGTCATGCGGATTGCAGAGAAGATCAGTGGCAATCGCAAGACTTATTCCTTGTGCGTAATCGGCGGCGTGCGCTGCGACATCAGCCTTGAACTGCAATTAGAGCTTCGCTCCGTGCTGGAAAAGCTAGAGGAAGAGTGGAAAGCAGTGGTTGCGGCGGTCAGCGGAGACCGCAATATTCAGCGACGCACACGGGGAGTGGGGGTTGCTGATCCTGCGCTCGTCAAGGATTCCGCTGCAGTCGGCCCGGTAGCGCGAGCGGCCGGTGTCGACATCGATTGCCGACGCGATCATCCCTATGCGGCCTACAGTCGCGTTTCCTTGGAGGTGATAACTGAGCAGGATGGGGACGTTTGGTCGCGTTTACTGGTGCGAATGAAAGAGGTGTTTCAATCCACTCGCATCATCCGGCAGTGCCTGGAAAAGATGGAGGCCGGCCCGCTGCAGGCTGCAATTGAGGAGGAGTTGCCCGCCGCTCGCATGGGGCTAAGTTCCGTAGAGGCGCCGCGTGGCGAGAGCCACCACTTCATTGTCACCGGCGAGAACAATCGGCCGCGTCGGTGGCGAGTTCGCGCCCCGACTTATCAAAACCTGCAAGCTGTCCCCACCATGATCAAGGATCAGCGGATCGCAGATATGACGATCTCGCTCGCCAGCATCGACCCGTGCTTTTCCTGCACCGATCGGCTGGAAACCATTGATGTGCATTCGGGAACACTGAAGGTCTGGACCCAGGAAGAACTGTTGCGGGCAACCCAGTCAGCCCGGAGTGCGGCGCGAGGAGAAAACGCGTGATTGCAAGCGTCACTGCTGGCCTGCTGAACGTGGTTATGGTGCTCCTCGTGTCTCCTTTCCTCCACGGACTGCAGAGAAAGATCGTCGCGCGCATCCAGGCGCGCCAGGGACCTCCGCTGTGGCAGCCTTACTACGATTTGCTCAAGCTGGCCGGCAAAGAAGATATCGAAGTTGGTGAGGTACCTGCTATGCAGCGCTTTGCAGCTTATCTCGCGCTGGCAGTCGTGCTGACGATTGCGTTTGTCCTGCCGATGGGAACCGCGGCCCCGGGTGCGAGCATCGGGGATGCGATCATGCTTGTATATTTGCTCACCCTCATGGGCATTTGCACCATCCTGGCGGGCCTCGCTGCCGGGTCGACGTATTCGTTGGTCGGGATCAGCCGGGAGATGATGAGCATGGTCACACTTGAGCCCCTGTTCGCCGTTGCCGTGCTGATCGCCGGTTTGCACGTTGGATCGCTGCATCTCGACCTCGTATTGAAGGGAGGAGTGTATGCGGTAGCAGGAATTCCCTGGTCGGGCCTTGCGATGCTGGCTCTGATGCTGCTCGCCTTTCAGGCTTTTGTGCAGCGAATTCCGTTCGACACCTCGGAAGCCGAAACCGAGCTCATCGAGGGTCCGTTGATGGAATACTCCGGCCCCAAGCTGGCGCTGTTCAAGTATGCCCAAATGGCGAAGCTGGTAGTCTTTGCTGCGCTGTTCATCGGATTGTTCGCGCCCTGGTCCGGGACCTCGAACCTGCTCATTGCCTGGTTAGTCTTTTGGCTGAAAGTGGTCGTGCTGATGCTGTTTGTCACCGCCATCGCGGCGCTCCACGCCCGCTACCGCATTGACCAGGCCATCCGCTACTTTGTGGTCATGGACATCGCATCTTTGGGAGCACTGGTGGTTGCTGCGTATGGTCACTGAGAAGGCGAACAGGTGATGCTGAGCAAACTCAAAGAAACGTTGCTTTGTCTTAGGCCGGGAAAGGTGACTCTGCCCTATCCCGCCCAGGCGCAACCCACCCCGGAAAACTTCCGTGGCGTGCCCCGCTGGAACGGCGACAAGTGCATCGGTTGTGCCGGCTGTGCCAGCAACTGTTCGGCACGCGCAATTCTGGTAACCGACATCTGCCAGGAAATTCGCGTTTTGAACTATATCGGGAACCGCTGCACTTATTGTGGCCGCTGCGCCGAGGTCTGCCCCGAAAAGGCCATCACTATGAGCCGCGACTTTGAGCAGGCTACGAATGATGTAGCCGATCTACGGCAACGATTGGAGTTGTTCATGAGCACCTGCCAGCGCTGCGGACGTTGTTTCAAGATTTCCGATGTGTTGGAGCAATTGAAAATGCCAGGGTATCGCTTTGACGATTTCGAGCAGGCGCGCTGGGTATGCCGTTCGCGATCATTCTTTGAGGGGGATCCGCTGGTCGACGATATTCGCATTGAACTCGACTAGCACCGAGGTAGCCATGCTGGAGAACCTGTGCCAGAAGATGTTCCGCCGTTCGCTGTGGGTCTATCATGCGAACAGTGGCGGCTGTAATGGGTGCGATATCGAAGTCCTCAACGTGCTCACGCCCTATTACGACGTGGAGCGGTTCGGGATCAAGCTGGTCGGATCGCCACGGCACGCGGACGTGATGCTCTGCCAGGGACCGGCTCTCCGTTCGACTGCCGACGCGCTGCGTCGCGCTTACGAGGCGATGCCTGCGCCCAAGCTGGTGTTTGCCATCGGATCGTGCGCTTGTGGAGGAGGCCTGTGGTTCGACAGTTATGCCGTTCTCGGTGCGGTGGAGAAGGTCATCCCCGTCAACTTTTATATACCCGGCTGTCCACCTCGGCCTGAGGCCATCATTTACGGCGTGGCGGTTGCTCTCGGCATGGTGGAGAAGAAAGCCGCTCCCGTTGTATTCAAGCAGGCAGAATTTCCCATTCCCACCTATCACCCCGATCAGCTCTGCGGCGAAAACGAACTGGTCGTCTATGAGAAGTCAGAAAAGGTGTAGCCACGCGCTTGCCCTCATGAACTAGCTGCGACAAAGGCGAAGGAATTCCATTTACGAGCAACAGATCGATTTCGGTGTGGGGCACTCCGAGTGCTTCGATCATGTCTTTGAGCGAGCTGCTGAATTCAGAGTCATGCACGAACTCAACCTGCTTCCGTTCCGGCGGAAGGAAAATCGTTGAGAGCTGGGTAGAAACGGAACGACTTTGGGAGAACGCTCTTCAAGAATTAGGTGTTGGCATGTTCAATGCGGTCTCACGCAAACACAGGATGACCTGCGAATCAGGAGCACTTGGAGAAATCTCCCGAGCAAATATGCTGGCGTGCGGCAGGCTTGGTACCTTGTGTGCAGCGCTTCCCGAAACGGGAGGCAAATCACCAGTGTGACGCAGTAGCTTGACCTCAAAGGGGATGGCGGCCTAGCGTTTAGATGGCGCATGGGGGGTGGTCTATGTATTTATGTCCCTATTGCGCGGTAGATTACACGCTTGAGAGACCGTGTTTCTGCCATCCACCGCCCCCAATCAAGTCAACCTCTGCGAGAGTGCCAGAGGTGGAAGGTGCTTGGGGCGAGGCGGCAGCGGCTTGGTCCTTGAAGTCAGATCTTCCCGCAGAACCCCTACCCGAACCAGTTTTGGTCGAGGTTTGCTTCCTTCACTCACCCTCTCAACATGCAACTCCGCCGTCCCGGGTTCAAGTGCCGTGGGGCGAAGCAGCGGCAGGCTGGTCGTTCGATGTACCTGCCGGTTCGCAATTCCCAGAGACTCCCAGGGTTGAAGACTGCGTTCACGTGGGAGACACGGTAAAGAGCATTCCGACTTCCAAGCACATCGTAAATGGTCCGTGGGGCGAGGCCGCGCCAGCCTGGTCACTCGGGCCGGGTGTTAAAGCGGAACCGCTACCTGAGCCGCGCACAGTTGGAGACTGCTCCCGCCTTGTGTCGCTTCGCTTGAAGCGAACCTGCATTGCGGGAGTGCGTGCGAGAGTCCCCTGGGGAGACGCCGGAGAAGTGTGGTCTGTGGAGCAAGATGTCGCCACGGAAACGGTAAGGCAACCCCCCTGAAAGATCCCTCGCCATTTGAAGGCTAGTTGATCTCGTGGCCACGAAGTTCGCAGGAAAGGAGATCAGCCGGTTCACCCAATTCCCCCGTGGTAATGGGGAAAGAGATCTGCCTGCCAGGATATTTTTTGACTGGGGGCAAAGGAGGGCTTATGGCTACGACAGTCACGGCGCCGCGAATCAAAGCTACGCCGAGCGACTATATAGACGACGTCATGAACGAGGTGAAGGCGAAGAACCCCGCCGAACCTGAATTTCATCAAGCGGTTCAAGAAGTACTGGATTCTCTGCGGCTGGTCTTGCCGAAGCATCCGGAATACCAGTCGACCCGACTCCTGGAGCGGATCGTTGAGCCGGAACGTGTCATCATGTTTCGCGTGCCGTGGTTCGACGATCATGGCGAGATGCAGGTTAATCGTGGATACCGCATCCAGATGAACAGCGCCATCGGGCCTTACAAGGGCGGCCTGCGCTTCCATCCCACCGTTAATCTGGGCATCTTAAAGTTCCTCGCATTTGAGCAGGTCTTCAAGAACTCACTGACTACGCTAATGATGGGAGGCGCGAAGGGTGGCTCGGACTTCGATCCTAA
>Ga0187776_10000024_pt1 | contig 82107 bp, 77 predicted proteins | sample 0216_BV02_MP12_2_FD_132426 | JGI IMG/M metagenome (GOLD analysis project Ga0187776, IMG submission 132426) | Tropical peat soil microbial communities from peatlands in Department of Meta, Colombia - 0216_BV02_MP12_20_MG | ecosystem: Environmental > Terrestrial > Soil > Wetlands > Peat | place...
ATTCGACGACGCGCCCGCCGTCGATTAGCGACTCAATGGTTGTGATCGAGACAGCAGCCCAGCAACCACGTCGTAGCAGTTCGGTGACCGCCGCAATCGTGAGGTGTTGAGGCTGCTGTTCTGGTTTCATTGACTTGCCTGCGCGACGGCGCTTACAGCTTCCTGGCCTCTGCGGCCGAGAAGCCCAGCTCCAGGAGCCTGGCGGCTTCGCGCTCTAAGGATCGGCGGCTCCTTCGTATTGAGTGCGGCAAACATCCATGTAATCGCGCGCCTGAGCATTGGCGTCGCCCGGCAGCAGGCGCGCAGGGCGCTGGGCGATATGGAGCACGATCGCCCCGATCTCGAACAGAACGAGGCCCCCTTCCTCACAGGTCGGAATCTGGCCGAAGGATGAAGCGCTCGATGCGCGGCTGCTTCAGCGCGTGGAGCGAAACACCGCGAACTTGGCAGGGTTGGCGCACTTCTTCAAGCGCCCAGGGAGGGCGCGTATCGCGCTCCAGTCCCCTACCGCCTTCGGGCGGGGGTGCAAAGGCGGTAACGGTGATGGTCATCGCGAGGTTGCTCCTTAACGAAAATCTTCAGCTGCGGGGCTGGCAAAATCCAGGCAATCTTAGCGAGACTGAAACGCTCCCGGTCCGGCGTGCCGCCGAACATCGCATAACCTTACCGCACCCACTAACTGTCGGTCAGACGTCGACGAATACCGTCTCCGCACGCAGCTTTTCGATACAGAGGTTGACGGTTCGGCCGATCGCTCGCGTCCGGTGACGAACTGCCGCTGGAATTGTCACGCACTGCCAAGGCCCAAGCTTGAGCTCCCTGTCATCCGCCAAGTCTATGGCTAGGATCAAATTCGACGCGGCAGGCCGGGCGGATCCCAACGCCCCAGAGTCGTCCGGCCGACGGTACGCCGACTAGTGAATGTCCGCTCAGCCCGAATTCAGTGTCTGCAATGGAGCGGGGCGAGAGACTGAGTCGGGTCGCAAGCCGGCATCCGGGCAGGCGCCCTCCGTCCGCGCGAAGCGGATAACTCACGGCTCGTAGCCGAGATTGGCTGACAGCCAGCGCTGCGCCACCTCGAGCGTCATCCCCTTGCGCCGCGCGTAATCCTCCACCTGCTCGCGATCGATCTTGCCGAGTGCGAAGTAACGCGCCTCGGGATGCGACAGGTACCAGCCGCTCACGGCCGCGGTCGGGTACATCGCATAGGAGTCGGTCAGGCGGATGCCGGCGTTGTGCTCGACGTCGAGCAGCTTCCACAGCTTCGCCTTCTCGGTGTGGTCCGGGCAGGCGGGGTAGCCCGGCGCCGGGCGGATGCCGCGGTAGTCCTCGCGCACCAGCTGCTCGTTGGTGAGCGTCTCATCGGCCGCGTAGCCCCACAGCTCGCGCCGCACGCGCTCGTGGAAATGCTCCGCGGCCGCCTCCGCCAGGCGGTCGGCGAGCGCCTTGAGCATGATGGCGGAGTAGTCGTCGTGGGCGCGCTCGAAGCGCGCCACGTGCTCCTCGATGCCGAGACCGGCCGTCACCGCAAAGGCGCCGAACCAGTCGTGCAGGCCGCTCGAGCGCGGCGCCACGTAGTCGGCCAGGCATTCGTGCGGCTGGCCTTCCGGCTTGCCCTTCTGCTGGCGCAGGAAGTTGAGGGTCGTCAGCACCGCGCTGCGCGACTCATCGGTGTAGATCTCGACGTCGTCGCCCACCGAGCTCGCGGGAAACAGGCCGAGCACCGCGTTGACCCTGAGCCAGCGCCCGGCGATGAGCTCCTTCAGCATGCGGCGGGCGTCCGCGTACAGGTTGCTCGCCGCCTCGCCGACCTTGGGGTCGGTGAGGATGTCGGGGAATTTCCCGGAGAATTCCCAGGCGTTGAAGAAGGGCATCCAGTCGATGTAGGCCAGCAGCTCAGGCAACGGGTAGTCGGCGAAGCGCTGCACTCCGGGCAGCCGCGGTTGCGGTGCCAGGTACGCGCTCCAGTCGATGGGGCGGCGATTGGCGCGCGCCGCGGCCAGCTTCAGCTCCGGCACCTTCACCTTCTTGGCGGCGTGTTGCTCGCGGCGGCGCTCGTGCTCGGCACGCACCTCGGCGATGAAGGCCGCGCGTGCGGTCGGCGCACTGAGTGTCTGGCACACGCCGACCGAGCGCGACGCGTCCTTGACGTACACCACCGCGCCTGCGTACTGGGGCGCGATCTTCACCGAGGTGTGCGCCGGCGAGGTGGTGGCGCCGCCGATCAGCAGCGGCAGCGCGAAGTCCTGGCGCTGCATCTCGCGCGCTACGTGCACCATCTCGTCGAGCGAGGGCGTGATGAGGCCCGACAGGCCGATGAAGTCCACCTGCTCGCGGCGCGCAGTCTCGAGGATCCTCTCGCACGGCACCATCACGCCGAGGTCGATCACCTCGTAGTTATTACATTGCAGCACCACGCCCACGATGTTCTTGCCGATGTCGTGGACGTCGCCCTTGACGGTCGCCATGACGATGCGGCCGTTGGAGCGCTGTGCGCCCGCGTCCTTGCTCTTCTCGATGAACGGCACCAGGTGCGCCACCGCGCGCTTCATGACGCGTGCGCTCTTCACCACCTGTGGCAGAAACATCTTGCCCGCGCCGAACAGGTCCCCGACCACGTTCATGCCGTCCATGAGCGGGCCCTCGATCACCGCCAGCGGCCGCTCGGCCGCGAGCCGCGCCTCCTCGGTATCCGCGATGATGAAGTCGTCGATCCCCTTGACCAGCGCGTACTCGAGCCGCTTGCTCACCGGCAGCCGGCGCCATTCGAGATCCTCGCGGCGGCGCACTCCGCCCTCGCCCTTGTAGCGCGCGGCGATCTCGAGCAGCCGCTCGGTGGCGTCGGGACGGCGGTTGAGGACCACGTCCTCGCAGGCCTCGCGCAGATCCGCCGGCAGCTGCTCGTAGACGCCCAGCTGCCCGGCGTTGACGATCCCCATGTCCATGCCGGCGGCGATCGCGTGGTAGAGGAATACCGAGTGCATCGCCTCGCGCACCGGATCGTTGCCGCGGAAGGAGAACGACACGTTGCTCACCCCGCCCGACACCAGCGCATGCGGCAGCTCGCGCTTGATGCGGCGCGTGGCCTCGATGAACGCCACCCCGTAGGCGTTGTGCTCCTCGATACCGGTCGCGATCGCGAAGATGTTCGGATCGAAGATCAGGTCCTCGGGCGGGAAGCCGACGCGCTCGGTGAGGATGCGATAGGCGCGCGCGCAGACGTCCAAGCGGCGCTCGAGCGTATCGGCCTGGCCCTGCTCGTCGAATGCCATGATGACCGCGGCGGCGCCGTAGCGGCGCACCCGGCGCGCATGCTCGATGAAGGTCTCCTCGCCCTCCTTCAGGCTGATCGAGTTGACGATCGCCTTGCCCTGCACGCACTTCAGTCCCGCCTCGATCACCGACCACTTCGACGAGTCGATCATCACCGGCACGCGGGCGATGTCGGGCTCGGAGGCAACCAGGTGCAGGAAGCGCGTCATTGCCGCTTCCGAATCGAGCATGCCCTCGTCCATGTTGACGTCGATGATCTGCGCGCCGCTCGTGACCTGCTGGCGTGCGACCTCGAGTGCGGCCGCGTAGTCGCCCGCCTCGATGAGCTTGCGGAACTTCGCCGAGCCCGTGACGTTGGTGCGCTCGCCCACGTTGACGAACAGACTCTCGTCGTCGATGTTGAGCGGCTCGAGCCCGGAGAGCCGGCACTTGACCGGTTGCGGCGCCACGCGCCGGGGCGCTCGTCCCGCGACGCCTTCCGCGAGCAGGCGGATGTGCTCGGGCGTCGTGCCGCAGCAGCCGCCCACGATGTTGACCAGCCCCGACTCGGCGTATTCGCGCAGAATGTCGGCGGTCTGCGGCGGCGCCTCGTCGTACTCGCCGAAGGCGTTGGGCAGGCCCGCGTTCGGATAGGCGCACACGAAGGTGTCGGCGACGCGCGCGAGCTCCTCGATGTAGGGCCGCAGCTGCGCGCCGCCGAGCGCGCAGTTGAGCCCGACGAACAGCGGCTCGGCGTGCCGGATCGAGTTCCAGAAGGCCTCGGGCGTCTGACCCGAGAGGATGCGCCCCGAAGCATCGGTGATCGTGCCGGACACCGCGAGCGGCACGCGCACCCCGGTCTCCTCGAAGAGCGAGAGCGCCGCGTAGATCGCCGCCTTGGCGTTCAAGGTATCGATCACCGTCTCGATCAGCAGCAGGTCGACCCCGCCCATGAGGAGCGCGCGCGCCGCCTCGAGGTAGGCGGAGCTGAGGTCATCGAAGCTCACGCTGCGGTGCCCGGGGTCGTTGACGTCGGGCGAGAGCGAGGTCATGCGGGTGGTGGGCCCGAGCGCCCCGGCGACGAAGCGCGGCGTGCCCGATTGCCGCGTGAACTCGTCGGCGGCGGCGCGCGCCAGCCGCGCGGCGCGATAGTTGAGCTCGGCAGTGAGCGCCGCGGTGCCGTAGTCGGATTGCGAGATCGCGGTCGAGTTGAAGGTGTTGGTCTCGATGATCTCGGCCCCGGCCGCGAGGTAGGCGCGGTGGATTCCGGTGACGATGTCGGGGCGCGTCAGGGTGAGAATGTCGTTGTTGCCGCGCAGGTCGTGGCCGTGGTGCACGAAGCGCTCGCCGCGGAATCCGCGCTCATCGAGCCGGTGCTGCTGGATCATGGTGCCCATGGCGCCATCGAGCAGCACGATGCGCTCGCCGAGCTGACCCTTGAGCCGCTCGATGCGCGTGCGCCGCTCGCTCTCGTCCACCGGCTCGACGGCAAAGGGCGCGGCGGCGGCGGGCGCCGCCGCCTGCTTCGCCTCGCGATCGGCGCGGGCCGGCGCGGTCTGCGCCGCGCACTGCGCGTGTGCGCAGCCGCTCACGCCGGCTCTCCGACGCGGGCCACCGGCCGCGGCAGCGGCCGAAGCCCAAGCGCATGGCAGATCGCGTAAGTCAGCTCGGCCCGGTTGAGCGTATAGAAGTGGAACTCGCGCACGCCGTGGCGCCCGAGCGCCTCGACCTGCTCGATCGCGACGCTGGCGGCGAGCAGGCGCCGCGTCTCGTCATCGGTGTCGAGGCCGGCGAAGCGCTCCTGGAGCCATTGCGGGACGCTCGTGCCGCAGCGCGCGGCGAAGCGCAGCACCTGGGGAAAGCGCGTGATCGGCAGGATCCCGGGCACGATCGGCGCGCGGATGCCGGCCGCGGCGCAGCGGTCGCGGAAACGCAGAAAGATCCCGATGTCGAAGAAGAACTGGGTGATGGCGCGGCTCGCGCCGGCGTCGATCTTGCGCTTCAGGTTGTCGAGGTCCGCGTCCGCCGAGCGGGCTTCCGGGTGGACCTCCGGGTAGGCCGCGACCGAGATATCGAAGGCCGCGACGCGCTTCAGTCCCGCGACCAGGTCTGCCGCGTACGCGAAGCCACCCGGATGCGACTGGTAGCGAACCTCGCCGCCCGGCGGGTCGCCGCGCAACGCGACCAGGTGGCGGATCCCCTCGTCCCAGTAGCCGCGCGCGATATCGAGAATCTCGCCGCGCGGGGCGCCGATGCAGGTGAGGTGGGGGGCGCCGGTGAGGGAGGTCTCCCGCTGGATGCGCGTCACGACCTCGTGGGTGCGCTCGCGCGTCGAGCCGTCGGCTCCATAGGTGACGGAGACGAAGTGCGGCGCGAGCGGCGCCAGCCGCTCGATGGATTTCCACAGAGTTGCCGCCATGGCCGCATCGGCGGGCGGGAAGAACTCGAAGGACACGCGGATGGGCGGGCGCGCCCGTGCCGTCGCGGCTGCTGACTCGGGTGGCCTGCTCATCGGCCTCCGCTCGCGGCGCGCTGCGCGCCGCCGGCCGACCGAACCGCTGCCGCGAGCACGTGCTCACCGTCGGCCTCGATGGGACTCAATCGCTCGCACACGAGCCCGGCCGCATCGAGCAGCCGCCGCAGACGTGCCAGCGGATGCTCGACGACGCGGTCGCCCGAGCTCTCGAGCGACTCGTAGCGCTGGAAGATCCACAGCCGCCCACCGGAGGCGGCCAGCCTCCGGGCCGCGGCGAACCGCTGCGCGACCGCTTGCTCGCCTCCCGGCTGATGAGCCAGCAGCACGACATCGAACGGGCCGCCCGCGCGAGCGAGGTCGGCGTCGCTCAGCTCCCCGGGATCGGCCAGGGTGAGCACGCGGCAGGCGAGCCTGCGGCGCTCGGCGAAGGCACGCGCCGCCTGGGCGGCGCGGCGCGAGTGTGCGATCACCGTGCAGGCGCGCGCCGTAGGCGCAAGACTCGAGAGCAGCTCGAGGTGCATCGTGCCGACCATCAGCACGCGGCCGCCGGTGGCGCCGCCGCCGCTTGCCTCGACAAAAGCCCGCAGCGCCCGGTCGAGACGCGAAGGGGAGTCTGTCGGCACGCTGGCGCTCTCGGGTACGGCGGCCGCGCGCGCCTCGGAGCGGTCGCGTACCAGTACAGGATCGCGACGGTCGAGCTGCGCGAGCAGCTGCCGGACGAAAGCCGCTGCGCGGATCTCGTCCGCGAGGCGGTAATGCACCCACTGGCCCTGGCGCAACCGCTTGAGCAGTCCCGCCTCGCAGAGGATGCGCAGATGCCGCGACACCCGCGGCTCGCTCTGCCGGAGCGCCTGCGCCAACTCGGAGACGCTCAATCCACCCTCGGTACAGAGCGCCAGCAAGCGCAGTCTGCTTGGCTCACCTGAGGCCCGAAGCCAAGCGACCAAGTCGGAGGAACCCACTTCCATTTCATTATTCTACATGTCTTTAATTATATGGATTAGATATTATCCCGCCAGTGTCTTTACATGTACAAATAAGACAATTAGAGAGAATTGTGAGTCTAGTGGATCTCTGGTGATCCACTCTGGGGCTGGTGGCCCTCAGGAAAGAGCGCCTCTACGGCGGCTGCATCAAATCGATAGGGTCTCGAGCAGAACTCGCAGGTCACGGTGACCGATCCCTGCTCGCGCAGGACATCGCGGACCTCCTCGGCCCCCAGCGCCCGCAGGAGTCCCGCCACCCGTCCCTCCCCGCAGCGACATTCGAAGCGCACCGGCGCCCCCCGGAAAAGACGCAGGTCGTAGTCAGGGAAACCGCGTGCCAGGAGCTCCTCCACCGGACACTCGAGCAGCTCCGCCGCCTTGAGGCCGGCAACGCCGCGCTGCGCGCCCCGCCAGGCTGCGCTCGACTCCTCCTGGCTGACTTCGCCAGCGCCCGGAAGCTTCTGCACCAGGAGGCCTGCACCCCCGGCGGCGTCGGCCGCCAGCAGGACGCGCGTCGGCAGCTGCTCGGAGGAGGCGAAGTACGCCTCCAGCGATTCTGCGAGCGAGCCGCCCTCGAGCGGCACGACGCCCTGGTAGCGTGCTCCTTTCTCATCGGCCTCGATCGTCACGGTGAGACGACCGCCGGACCCGACCAGTCCGCGGAACAGAGCACCCTCGGGGACGCCGGCCGTCAGAGCGCCGAGCGCCGCCTCGTCGTAGCGCGCGAGCGCCCGCAGCCTGAAGTCGTGAGTGCACTGCGCCACCAGCAGACGCACGATGCCATTTCCCTGGAGCTGGAACGTGAGGGCGCCCTGGAACTTGAGGCTCGCGGCCAGCAACACCACCGCGGCTACTGCCTCGCCGAGCAGCCGCTCCACGGGCTGCGGGTAACGCGCGTGCGAGCGCAGGTCGCGCCAGGCGCTCCTCAGCTGCACCCAATGTCCACGCACGGGCTGACTCTCGAAGATGAAGCGTCGCACCCGGTCGGTACCTGCGGTTTGGAGATGGGCCATCGCTCCACAATGGGGCAGGCCCGCGCGCAACTCAACCCGCTCACCGGGCCGGGTATGCGGCCATGCAGCCGCGATACGTGAGTCGCGTCACGTCGGGTACGGAGGCCATCATGGCAAGGTCGCCTGCGTGCCTAAGGTATTGATTTACGAAACCCGACGCCTGGTGCTGCCGCTCGAGACGGTGGTCGACGCCATCCTCGAGCTCGACCGCGAGCGCGGTGGCCGGCTCTCGCTCGCGGCGATCACGGATGCGCGCATCGAGGCCGGCGAGAGCCCGGGGCTGGTACTGGAATTGCAGCACCCGGACACGGTATCGCCCGAGCCGCGCCGCTACTCCCTCCCCGCGATCGCCGCGGCGGTCATCCACTACTGCTGGAAGACCAAGATCCCGCTGCCGCGCAACTGGACCAAGAGCATCGAGGTCGTGCCGGAGGGCTTTGCGCTCGCGCTGCAGGGCACCGTCGAGATTCAACGGCGTCACACTGGCTTCTCGACCAACGCGCCCGCCGAGGCGGCGCCGGGGGCCGCGCAGGCCGCGGCCACCATGGCCGAGGAGCCTTAAGCGGACCCGCCGAGCTTCCTCTTCAGCAGCTCGTTGAGCTGTGCCGGGTTCGCCTTACCGCCGGTCGCCTTCATGACCTGGCCGACGAAGAACCCGAACAGCTTGTCCTTGCCCGCACGGTACTCGGCGAGCTGGCCCGGATTCTTCTGCATCACCTCGTCGATCACCCGCTCGATGGCGGCGCTATCGGTGATCTGCCTCAAGCCCCGCGCGGTTATCACCGCGTCGGCCTCCGTGCCACCGGACCACATGGCCTCGAACACCTCCTTGGCGAGCTTGCCGGAGATGGTCTGGTCGGAGATGCGCTTCAGGAGTCCGGCGAGCCGCTCGGCGGTCATGCGGCTCGAGCCGATCTCGAGGCTCTCCTTATTCAAGGCCGCGGCGAGCTCACCCATGACCCAGTTGGCGGCGAGCTTGGGGTCCGCGGGCGCGGCGCGCGTCACCGCCTCGTAGTAATCGGCGAGCTCCCGGCTCGCGGTGAGCACCTGGGCGTCATAGCCCGGCAGGGCATACTGCGAGACGAAGCGCGCCGCCTTCTGATCGGGCAGCTCCGGCAGAGTCGCCCGCACCGACTCGATGAGGGCCGCGTCGATCGCCACCGGCAGCAGGTCCGGGTCGGGGAAGTAGCGGTAGTCGTTGGCCTCTTCCTTGGATCGCATCGAGCGCGTCTCGCCCTTGTCCGGATCGTAGAGACGCGTCTCCTGCACGACCTTCCCGCCACCCTCCAGGACGTCGATCTGACGTGCCACCTCGTAATTGATGGCGCGCTCGACGAAGCGGAAGGAATTCAGATTCTTGATTTCCGCGCGCGTGCCGAAGCGGTGCTCACCCGCGTGGCGCACCGACACGTTCGCATCACAGCGGAACGAGCCCTCCTGCATGTTGCCGTCGCAGATCTCGAGGTAGCGCACCAGCGTGTGCACCTTCTTCATGTAGGCGACCGCTTCCCTGGCCGAGCGCAGGTCGGGCTCGGAGACGATCTCCACCAGCGGCGTTCCGGCGCGGTTCAGGTCGACGCCGGTCACTCCCGGCAGCCCCTCGTGCAGCGACTTGCCGGCGTCCTCCTCGAGGTGCGCGCGCGTGATGCCGATGCGCTTCACCTTGCCGTCGTCGAGCACAATGTCGAGCGCGCCGTGGGCGACGATCGGCAGCTCGTACTGGCTGATCTGGTAGCCCTTGGGCAGATCTGGATAGAAGTAGTTCTTGCGGGCGAACACCGAGAGCGGCGCGATCGTTGCGTTGATCGCGAGCCCCAGCTTCACCGCCATGCGCACCGCCGCACCGTTCAGCACCGGCAGCACGCCCGGGTAGCCCAGGTCGACGAGATTCGCCTGGGAGTTGGCAGGCGCGCCGTAGGCGGTCGCGGAGCCGGAGAAGATCTTCGAGCGCGTCGCCAGCTGCGCGTGGATCTCCAGCCCGATGACGGTTTCCCAGTCGCTCATGCGTAGCCCGCCGGAATGCGCCGGTGCCAGTCGGTGGCCCGCTGGAAGGCATGCGCGGCGGCAAGCAGCCTGGCCTCGGAGAAATGCGGCCCGACGATCTGCAGGCCCACCGGGAGCTCGGACACGAAACCGCACGGAATCGACACCGCCGGCAGCCCCGCGAGGTTCGCCCCGATGGTGTAGATGTCGTTGAGATACATGGTGATGGGGTCGGAGGTCTTGGCGCCGATCGGAAAGGCGGGCGTGGGCGTGGTCGGTCCCATCAGCACGTCGACACCGGTGAACGCACGGGTGAAGTCGGCGCTGATGAGCTGCCGCACGCGTTGCGCCTTCAGGTAGTAGGCGTCGTAGTAGCCGGCCGACAGCACGTAGGTGCCGGTCATGATGCGGCGCTTGACCTCGGCGCCGAAGCCCTCGCCGCGCGTGCGCCGGTACAGGTCCGTGAGATCGCGCGGCTTCTCGCAGCGATGGCCGTAGCGCACGCCGTCGAAGCGCGCCAGATTCGAGGAGCATTCGGCCGGCGCCACCACGTAGTACACCGGCACCGAGAGCGGCAGGTTGGGCAGGCTCACCTCGCTCAAGCGCGCGCCGAGGCTCTCGAACACCTTGAGCGCAGCGCGAATGCGCTGCTCGTTGCCCGGCTCCAGGCCCTTGTCGAAGAACTCCTGGAGCAGCCCCACCCTGAGACCCGCGAGCGGCGCGTCGAGCTCGGCGACGTAGTCGGGCACCTCGCGCTCGACGCTGGTCGAGTCGTTCGGGTCGAAGCCGGCCATCTCGCGCAGCATGAGCGCGGCATCGGCAGCGCTCGCCGTCAGCACCCCGCCCTGGTCGAGGCTCGAGGCGAAGGCCACCATGCCGTAGCGCGACACGCGCCCGTAGGTGGGCTTCAGTCCCGTGATGCCGCAGAGCGCCGCGGGCTGGCGAATCGAGCCGCCGGTATCGGTCGCGGTGGCGCCCGGCACGAGCCGCGCCGCGACGGCGGCGGCCGAGCCGCCCGAGGAGCCGCCCGGCACCAGGCGCGGATCCCAGGGATTGCGCACCGGTCCGTAGTAGCTCGTCTCGTTCGACGAGCCCATGGCGAACTCGTCCATGTTGGTCTTGCCGAGCATGACGGCGCCGGCGCTCTTGAGCTTGGCGACCACCGTGGCGTCGTAGGGCGAGACGAACTTATCGAGCATGCGCGAGCCGCAGGTGGTGCGCACGCCCTTCGTACAGAACAGGTCCTTGTGCGCGACCGGCACGCCCTCGAGCGCGCCCCCCGTGCCGGCGGCGAGCGCCCGGTCGGCCGCCGCGGCCTGCGCGAGCGCCGCCTCGCGCGTCACCGAGATGAAGGCGTTGAGGGCGCCCTGGCTCGCCTCGATGCGCTTGAGGAACGTCTCGGTGAGCTCGAAGCTCGAGAAGCGCCGCGCGCGCAGCCCCGCGGCGAGCTCGGCGAGGCCCATGTGATGCAGTTCACTCATTGACCGCTCACTCGATGACCTTCGGCACCAGGTACAGCCCCGCGGCCACCTGGGGCGCGTTCTGCTGGTATTCGGCGTGGTGGTCCTGCTCGGTCACGACGTCGGGCCGCAACCGCTGCGACAACCCGGGCAGCGGATGCGCCATGGGGGTGACGCTCGCGGTATCGGCGCGCTCCAGGGCGCCGACGAACTCGAGGATGCGCGACAGGCTGTCCTGATAGACGGGGAGCTCCTCGGCGGTGAGCTCCAGGCGCGCCAGAGCGGCGATGCTCTCGATCTGCTCGCGGGTCAGGGCCATGAGAGTACCCTTCTAAGGAGGGCGGCGAGGTGCGGAAAATGAGCGGAAAATCATACATGTTGCCTTGCTGAATGTCCTGTCGGTTGCTAGATTACCGAGCACTTTCGGGGTCTTCCCCCACTTTCCGGTCGCTTCATGCTGAAACGTCTGCGCGGTTATTTTTCCAGCGATCTTTCGATCGACCTGGGTACGGCGAATACGCTCATTTACGTGCGCGACAAAGGCATCGTGCTCAACGAGCCCTCCGTGGTCGCGGTGCAGGACGAGCCCGGGCGCGGCGGCAAGGTGATCGTCGCGGTGGGCACGGAAGCCAAGAGCATGCTGGGCCGCACGCCGGGACACATCACGGCGGTGCGCCCCATGAAGGACGGCGTGATCGCCGACTTCACCTACACCGAGAAGATGCTCCAGTACTTCATCAACAAGGTGCACGGCAATCGCATGCTCAAGCCCTCGCCGCGCGTCCTGGTGTGCGTGCCCTTCGGCTCGACGCAGGTCGAGCGGCGCGCCATCCGCGAATCGGCCGAAGGCGCCGGCGCACGCAACGTCGCGATCGTGAGTGAGCCGATGGCGGCGGCGGTCGGCGCGGGGCTGCCGGTACACGAGGCGCGCGGCTCGATGGTCCTCGACGTCGGCGGCGGCACCTCCGAGGTCGCGGTGCTGTCACTGAACGGCGTCGTGTACGCCAACTCCGCGCGCATCGGCGGCGATCGCTTCGACGAGGCGATCATGAACTACGTGCGCCGTAACTACGGCATCCTGATCGGCGAGGCGACCGCCGAGCGCATCAAGATCGAGATCGGCTCGGCCTACCCGGGGCAGCAGGTGCGCGAGCTCTCGGTCAAGGGCCGCAACCTCTCCGAGGGCGTACCGCGCAGCTTCACGCTGAACAGCAACGAGATCCTCGAGGCGCTGCAGGAGCCGCTGCAGGCGATCGTGAGCGCCGTCAAGCAGGCGCTCGAGCAGACGCCTCCCGAGCTCGGCGCCGACGTCGCCGAGCGCGGCATCGTGCTCACCGGCGGCGGCGCACTGCTGCGTGATATCGATAAGCTCCTCACCGAGGAGACCGGGCTTCCCGTCGTCGTGGCCGACGATCCGCTCACCTGCGTCGCGCGTGGCGGCGGCCGCATTCTCGAGCTGATGGATGAGCTCGGTCCCGGGCACTTCGGGCTTGAGTAGCGCAAGGAGCGCGCGAGCCTAAAGTGGCGGCGTTCGGGACAGCAGCCGGCAGACCGCTGCAGGGGCGGGGCGGCTCTCCCGGCTTCCGCTTCACGCTCTATGCTGTGCTCGCCGTCGTCATCATGTACCTCGACCAGCGCGGGCATTACCTCGAGCCGGTGCGCTACGCGCTGCAGTCGGCCGCCTATCCGATCCAGCTGGCCGTAAACTCCCCGCCGACCGCCTGGCGCTGGATCAGGGAGAGCTTCAAGAGCCGCGAGGCGCTGCGCGCCGAGAACGAGCGGCTGCGGTCGCGGCAGCGCGATCTCGAGCTGCTGTCGATGCGCTATGAGGCGCTCGCCCATGAGAACGGCGAGCTGCGCGGGCTGCGCGACGCGCTGCCGCCGGTCGCCGATCGCTGGCTGCCGGCGGAGATCATCAATATCCAGCTGAGCGGCCTGAGGCAACGGCTGCTGATCAACCGGGGCGCCACCAACGGAGTGCTCAAGGGCCAGGCGGTGCTCGATGACCGGGGCCTGATCGGGCAGACGACCCACGTCGGTCCCTGGAGCGCGGAGGTGATCCTGATCACCGATCCCGAGCACGCGGTTCCGGTGCGGGTCGAGCGCACGGGACTGCGCACCATCGCCGTCGGCGGCGGCGACGGGAGCTCGCTCGCGCTGCCCTATCTGCCGGCCAACGCCGACATCACCAAGGGCGATCTGCTCCTCACCTCAGGCCTGGGCGGCGTGTTCCCCGAGGGCTACCCGGTGGCGCGCGTCAGCGAGGTGCACCGGGATGCGGTACAGCCGCTCGCCCAGGTGCGCGCCACCGCGCTCTCGCACATCGACAGCGACACCGAGGTCATGCTGGTGTGGTTCCGCGAGGGCCACCCGGCAGCCCCGGTCGCCACCACCAGCAATGCCGCCGAGGTCAAGAGCGGCAGCGCTGCCATGCAGCCGCTCGCGGCACCGCCGCGCGCGAGCGCGGGGCCGCGCGCCGACGCCGCCATCACGACTCCGCCGCCACCGGCCGCAACGGCGCACGCTCCAGCCCCGGCGGCACGCCCCGCCGCGCCGCAGCCGCGCGTCGAGCCCCCCGTGCCGGCGCCGGACGCTGCCGAGGAGTCCCCGCCGCCGCCCGCGGAGCAGCCCGAGGTGCCACCGCGGTGAGGCGCACATGATGACCGTCACGCAGGTGCGGGTGCGCATCGCGCTCACGGCGCTGATCGCGCTCATTCTCACGGTGCTGCCGCTGCCCATGTGGCTCGACGTGCTGCGCCCCGCGTTCCTCGTGCTCACGGTGCTCTACTGGTCCATCAACGTTCCGCGCGCCGGCGGTATCGGGCTCGGCTTCGCCGCGGGGCTCATGCTCGATGTCTTTCAGGGACCCGTGCTCGGGGAGCATGCGCTGGCACTCGCGATCGTCACCTACATCGCGGTGCGCGAGCATCAGCGCATCCGCTCCAAGCCGGCCTTCCAGCAGTCGCTGCTGGTGTTCGCGGCGCTCGTCTTCTACGAGTTCGTGGTCTTCGCGATCGACGGCTGGACCGGTCATCCGGTCACGAGCCCGCTGCGCTGGCTGCACTGCCTGACGGGCGCCATCGTCTGGCCGCCGGCCGCCGCCCTGCTCTCCTATAGCGAGGGACGGATGGCTTAAAGATGCCCGCGGTACGCATCAAGGACCATTGGCGCGAGCAGCGCATGTTCGACCGGCGCGCGCTCCTGGTCGGCGCGCTCATGGCGCTGGCAACGCTCGGGCTCATCGCGCGCCTCATCCTGCTGCAGGTGGTGCGGCACGACTATTACTCCGAGCTCTCGCAGGGCAACCGGGTGCGCACCGAGCCGATCCCGGCCGCCCGCGGCCTGATCCTCGATCGCAACGGCGAGATCGTGGCGGCCAACCAGCCCGCTTACCAGCTCGAGCTCGTGCCCGAGGAGGTGCCGAACATCCGCGAGACGCTCAAGCGGCTGGTGGTGCTCGGGCTGCTGCGCTCCGAAGAGACCGACGAGCTGATGCGCACCATCGCCTCGAGCCGCAGCTTCGACAGCGTGCCGATCCGGCTGCGCATGTCGGACGACGACGTGGCGCGCTTCGCGGTGCGGCGCTTCGAGTTCCAGGGCATCGACATCAAGACCCGCCAGACGCGCTGGTATCCGAACGGCGACCTCGCGGTGCACGCGCTCGGCTACGTGGGCGCGATCAGCGAGCAGGACCTCAAGCACATCGACCGCGCCGCCTACGCCGGCACGGCGCTCATCGGCAAGCTCGGCGTCGAGAGCACCTACGAGCAGCAGCTGCACGGCAAGAACGGCTTCCGCGAGGTGCTGGTCAACGCGCAGGGCCGCTCGGTCGAGCGCCAGGGGGCGTTCGTGCCCAACCTGCGCACGCGGGCGCCGGCCGCGGGCGAGGACCTGCTGCTGTCGGTCGACCTGAAACTGCAGCGCGCTGCCGAAGCGGCGCTCGCCGGTCATCGCGGGGCGGTGGTGGCGCTCGATCCCGCCAACGGCGACGTGCTCGCGCTCGTGAGCCTGCCGGGCTTCGATCCCAACCTGTTCGCACGCGGCATCACCGCGGCCGAGTACGGCGCACTCGCCAACGACATCGACCTTCCGCTCTTCAACCGCGCGCTGCGCGGTGTCTATCCGCCCGGCTCGACGGTGAAGCCGGCGATGGCGCTCGCCGCGCTCACCTTTCACGTCATCGACCCGCAGGCGCACCGCTACTGCGCCGGCCAGTTCCACCTGCCCGGCAGCTCCTTCATCTACCGCGAGTACCACAACGAGCACCACGGCTACGTCGATCTCGACGATGCCGTCGTGTTGTCGTGCGACGTGTACTTCTTCGCGCTCGCCGACACGCTCGGCATCGACCGTATCGCCGCCTTCATGGCGCCGTTCGGCTTCGGCTCGCTCACGGGAATCGACGTCGGGGGCGAGAAGTCCGGCATCCTTCCCTCGAAGGAATGGAAGGAGAAGGCCTTTGCCCGGCCCGCGGACCGTGCCTGGTTCCCGGGCGAGACGGTGAGCATCGGCATCGGCCAGGGATACCTCTCCGTGACGCCGCTGCAGCTCGCGCACTACGCCAGCATCATAGCCGCGCGCGGCAGGATCTGGAGGCCGCGCCTGGTCACCGGCTTCCGCGACCCGCGCACGGGTCAGGTGCAGCGCCTGGCGCCGGCGTCGGGCGGCGAGGTGACGGGCATCGCCCCGGCCGACTGGGAGCGCGTGGTGCGCGACATGGTAGGCGTTACGCAGCGCGGCACCGCGGCCGCGATCGGCGCGCACGCGCCCTACACCTTCGGCGGCAAGACCGGCACCGCGCAGGTCTTCACGGTGGCGCGCACCGAGCACTACAACGCCAAGAACATCAACGAGCGGCTGCGCGATCACTCCTGGTTCATCGCCTTCGCGCCAGCGGACTCGCCGCGCATCGCGCTCGCCGTGATCGAGGAGAACGGCGGCGCGGGCGCGAGTGCCGCCGCCCCCATCGCCCGCAAGGTGATGGACGCGTATCTGCTCGACGCCGACGGCCGGGTGAAGCCGGCGCCCGCGCCTCAAGCCCCGGCCAGCGCGCCCTCCGCCCCGCCGGTCACCGCGCCCGCGGCGACCACCGCCACAACGACCGCCGCCGCTGACGCCGGAGCCGCGGCCCACCACACATGATCTACGAGGAACTCCCCTACGGCTCGCGCACCCGGCGCACGCTCACGGGAGCGGCGCGCGTGCTGTTCGCGCTGAAGATCGACGGCCCGCTAGTGGTGGGACTGGCGCTGATCGCGGCCTTCGGGCTCATCGTGCTCTACAGCGCCTCGGGGCAGAGCACCGGCACGGTGGTGCGCACGGTCATGCGCCTCGTTCTCGGGACCGTGGCGATGCTGCTGCTGGCGCGCGTCAATCCCAACTTTCTGCGCCGCTCGACGCCCTGGCTGTACGCCGCCGGGGTGTTGTTGCTGCTGATCGTCGCCGCCTTCGGTCACACCGGCCTCGGCGCGCAGCGCTGGCTCAATCTCGGCCTGTTCCGCTTCCAGCCCTCCGAGCTCATGAAGCTCGCCGTGCCGATGACCTGCGCCTGGTACCTGCACGAGCGCGCGCTGCCGCCGAGCCTGCTGTCGCTGGCGGCGCTCGCGGGTGTGATCCTCCTGCCCGTGGCGCTGGTCGCGCTCGAGCCCGATCTCGGCACGGCGGCGCTGATCGCGGTCGCGGGCGCCCTGGTCATCGTACTCGCGGGGCTGCGCGTGCGGGTGATGGCGGCACTCCTGGCGCTCGCCGCGGTGGGCGCCTGGTTCGGCTGGAGCTTCATGCACGACTACCAGCGCCGCCGCGTCCTCACCTTCCTCAACCCGCAGACCGACCCGCTCGGCGCGGGCTATCACATCATCCAGTCGCAGATCGCGATCGGCTCGGGGGGCGTGTTCGGCAAGGGCTGGATGAACGGCAGCCAGGCGCAGCTCGAGTTCCTGCCCGAGCGCTCCACCGACTTCGTATTCGCCGTGGTGGGCGAGGAGTTCGGCCTGCTCGGGCTGCTGCTGCTGTTGCTGCTCTACCTGTTCGTCGTGGCACGCTCGATCTATCTCGCCACGCAGACGCAGGACACCTTCGCACGGCTGCTCGCCGGCAGCATCGCACTCACCTTCTTCGTCTACGTGCTGATCAACGCCGGCATGGTGACGGGGCTGCTGCCGGTGGTCGGCGTGCCGCTGCCGCTCGTGAGCTACGGGGGCAGCTCGGTCGTGACGCTCCTCGCCGGCTTCGGTATTCTCATGGCGCTGTATTCGCGGCGGAAGCTCGTCGGCTCCTAGGCACCGACCCGGTTCCGCCGGATGAAGGGAAGCGCCGTCCTTTGAGCCGCTGCCGCCGTCTCCTGATCGCGACACTCGTGTGCGCCCCGCTCGCGGCGCAGGCGGCCGCGATGCAAGCCCAGCCCGCGCCGCCACCGTCCGCCACGCAGCCCGCGCCGGCAACACCGGCTCCGGAGCCGACCGCGGCGCCCTTCGACTTACACCGGCCGGAAGTCGCGCAATTCATCGACGAGGTGGTGACTCATGACGGCTGGAGCCGCACGGCCGTGGTGGCGCTGCTCGCGCAGGCGCAGCCGCAGCCGAAGGTTCTCGAGATCATGGGCCGGCCGCTCGAGCGCGTCGCTCCGTGGTGGGAGTACCGCGAGCACTTCCTCACCGAGGAGCGCATCGACAAGGGCGCCCAGTTGTGGCTCGATCACCGGCTCGTGCTCGAGCGCATTGCCGCCGAATACCACGTACCACCGGAGTACCTGGTGGCGATCATCGGCGTCGAGACCTTCTACGGACGCACGACCTGCAGGTACCGTGTGCTCGATGCGCTCGCGACACTCGCCTTCGACTATCCGCCACGCGGCAGCTACTTCCGTGGCGAGCTCGAGCAGTTCCTGCTCCTCACCCGCGAGAACAAGCTCGACCCGCTCACCACCTGCGGCTCTTACGCCGGCGCCATGGGCGTACCGCAATTCATGCCCTCGGTCTACCGGCGCTATGCCGTGGATGCCGACAGCGACAGGAAGCGTGACCTCTGGGACAACTGGGACGACATCCTCGCGAGCGTCGCGAACTACCTGCACGAGTGGGGCTGGACGCCGGGAGCGCCGGTACTGGCCGAGACCGCTCTCGATCCCGACCCGAGCTTCAAGATCGAGCCGCACAACCTCGAGCTCAACGAGACCGTGGGCTCACTCGGCGCACATGGCGTCAAGGTCGAGCTGGACGTCCCGGCCGACACCCCGGCGATGCTGATCTCAGCGGAGCAGCGCGATGGCCCCGCCTACCGCGTCGGCTTCCACAATTTCTACGTGATCACCCGCTACAACCACAGCGCGCGCTACGCCATGACCGTACACGATCTCGCCACCGCCGTCGCGGCGCGCGTGCGCGCAATGCCCCCGTGACGCGCGCGCTGCGTTTCCTGCCGCCGCCGCGCGCGGCCGTCGCCGCACTCCTGGCGCTCACGCTGGCCGCCTGCGCCACCACCGCGCGCCGGATCCCTGCGCCGCTGCCCGCACCCGCACCGCCGCCCGCCGACATCGCCGCCGTCCCCGAGCCCGTGCCGCACGCCGAGCCACGCAGCCTCCACGGCAACCCGCCGTTCTACGACGCTCTCGGCCGGCGCTACTTCGTGCTCGCATCCGCAGACGGCTACCTCGAGCGCGGCGTCGCCTCCTGGTATGGCCCGACCTTTCACGGCGGCAATACCTCGAGCGGCGAGCCTTACAACATGTACGGCATGACGGCCGCGCATCGCACGCTCCCGCTGCCCACCTACGCGCGCGTCACCAATCTCGTCAACGGCAGGAGCGTCGTAGTGCGCATCAACGACCGCGGCCCGTTCGTCGCCAACCGCATCATCGACCTCTCGTACACGGCGGCGGCGAAGCTCGACATGCTGCGCGAAGGCACCGCCATGGTCGAGGTACAGGCGCTGACGCCGGCAACGCACACGGCAGCGTCGTTGCTGATGGACGGCGCGCCGCCGGCGGCGTCGCCCACGCCGCCGCCTTCGCGCGCGCTGCTGTACGTACAGACGGGCGCGTTCGCCGATCCCGCCAATGCCGAGCGCGAGCTCCGGCGGCTGCAGGCCGCGGGCCTCGCGAGTGCCTTCGTGGTGCCGCCGCCCGCGGGCCGCTCGCAGCTCTACCGTGTACGCGTCGGCCCGGTCGGCAGCGTCGCCGAGTTCGACGCGCTGGCGGCCCGGCTCGCCGCCCTGGGCATTCCCGACGCCCGTCTGGTGACCGACTGAGCTAGACTTTGCGGTTTTCCGCAACCGAAGGAATTCCTGCGGTGACAGGTACGCGTCTCGCCCTACACGGCGCCGTGCTGGCGCTCGCCGCGGCCGCGCCGCTCACCGGCCGGGCCGCCGCGCCGCCGGTCCCGGCGCCGCCCACCGTCAACGCCCGCGCCTGGATACTGGTCGATCACTTCACGGGCAAGGTGCTCGCCAATCGCAATGCCGACGCCCGCGAGGAGCCGGCGAGCCTCACCAAGCTCATGACGACCTACGTGGTCTTCCAGGCGCTGGTCGACGGCCGGCTCAAGCTCACCGACGAGGCGGTGATCAGCAAGCACGCCTGGAAGGCGGAAGGCTCGCGCACTTTCGTGCAGGTCGGCACGCGGATTCCCGTCGACATCCTCGTCAAGGGCATGATCGTGCAGTCGGGTAACGACGCCACCATCGCCCTCGCCGAGAAGCTGGGCGGCACCGAGGAGGCCTTCGCGCAGGTGATGAACGAGTACGCGCGCCGTCTCGGCATGAGCTCGACCCACTTCGTCAACAGCGACGGCCTGCCGGCGCCCGAGCACTACACCACCGCGCGCGACATGGCGACGCTCGCCAGCGCGCTGATCCGCCAGTTCCCGCAGTACTACGGTCTCTTCAGCCTGCGCGAGTTCATGTGGAACAACATCCGCCAGGGCAACCGCAACACGCTCCTCAGCAAGGACCCCACGGTCGACGGCCTGAAGACCGGACACACCGAGACGGCAGGCTTCTGCCTGGTGAGCTCGGCCAACCGCGAGGGTATGCGCCTGATATCCGTGGTCATGGGTGCGCCGAGCGAGCGGGCGCGCGAGGAAGCGAGCGCCGCGCTCCTGAATTACGGCTACACCTTCTTCGAATCCCTGCACGTCAAGACGGCAGGCACGACCGTGCTGAAGCCCCGCGTCTACAAGTCGGCATCCGAGTTCGCCGCAATCGGCGTGCCGGCGGATGTCTACGCGCTGGTGCCACGCGGTCAGGGCGCCGCGCTCACCACCACGGCGCGCCTCGATCACGAGCCGCTCATCGCGCCGCTCGCCCCGGGTGAGCGGCTCGGCGAGCTCACGGTCACGGACGGCTCGGGCGAGGTGCTCGCGCGCGCCCCGCTCGTGTCGCTCGCGGCGGTGCCGCAGGGAGGGCTGTGGACACGCCTGGTGGACAGCATCGCACTGTGGTTCCGCAAGAAATGACCTCGAGCACGCGAGCCCTGGGGAGCTGAAAGCCGTGGCCGATCCGTTTCCACTCTGTTATCTCAACGGAGCCTACCTGCCGCTCAGGGAGGCGCGCATCTCGCCGCTCGACCGCGGCTTCCTCTACGCCGACGGCGTCTACGAGGTGATGCCGGTGTACGGCGGGCGTCCGTTCCGTTTCGACGCCCACGCCGGGCGGCTGACGCGCAGCCTCGGCGCGCTGCGCATGGAGGATCCGCATACGCGACCTGAGTGGCGCGCGATTCTCGGCACCCTGCTCGAGCGCAACGGCGGCGGCGATCAGTACATCTACTGGCAGGTCACCCGCGGCGCGCAGAGCGGCCGCACCCACGCGCCGCTTCCGGACATTCCGCGCACCGTGTTTGCCTTCTGCGCGCCGCTGCCGCCGATCACGGCCGAGCAGCTCGCGAGCGGGGTCGCCTGCATCAGCGCCGCCGACATCCGCTGGGCGCGTTGCGACGTGAAGTCGGTGGCGCTGCTCGCGAACGTGCTGCTGCGCCAGGAATCGGTCGACGCCGGCGCGAGCGAGACGATCCTGCTGCGCGACGGGGAGCTGACGGAGGCCTCGTCCTCGGCGGTGCACGTGGTGGTGGGGCGCGAGCTCCTCACGCCACCCAATTCGCGCCGCATCCTGCCGGGCACTACGCGCAGCGTGGTCGAGGAGATGGCCACGCGCGCGGGGCTCCCCTGGCGCTCCTCCCCGGTCACCGCGGCGCAGCTGCGCGATGCGGATGAGATCTGGCTCTCCGCCGCCACGCGCGAGGTGCAGCCGGTCACGCGCCTCGACGGCCGGCCGGTCGGCGCGGGCCACCCCGGACCACAGTGGCGCGCGGTCTACGAGGAGCTGCAGCGCTACAAGCGCGAGCTCGCCGGGACGCCGTGGTAGCTCCGTGAGCGAAGGCTCCCGCGCCGTATTCATCAGCTACGCTTCACAGGACGCCGAGGCCGCACGGCGCATCGGTGCGGCGCTGCGCGCCGCCGCTATCGAAGTGTGGCTCGATCAGAGCGAGTTGCGCGGCGGCGATCTCTGGGATCAGACGATCCGGCAGCAGATTCACGACTGTGCGCTGTTCGTCCCGGTGATCTCGGCCAACACCGCGCAGCGGCCCGAGGGCTACTTTCGGCTCGAGTGGACGCTCGCCGATCAGCGCTCGCAGCGCATCGCCCGCAGCAAGTCCTTCATCGTTCCGGTGAGCGTCGATGCCACGCCGCTCGCCGCAGCCGATGTGCCCGAGTCCTTCGCGCGCGTTCAGTGGACGCGGCTGCCCGGCGGGGAGACGCCCCCCGAATTCGCGCAGCGGATCGCGACACTGCTCGGCGCACCGGCAGCCGCTCCCCCGCCGGCGCCGGCGGTGATCGCATCGCAGGGTGCGCCGGCCTCGCGTCAGTCGCGCCCCAGGTGGCCAGTGATCGCGGCTGCGGCGGCCGTGCTCGTCCTCGGCGCGTTCCTCGCGCTGCGGCCGTGGCGCGCGCTGACAGACCGGGCGGGCGTCCCCGCGGCGCCGGCCGCGGGCAGCGCCGCGGCGCCCACCGCAGCGCCAGAGCGCTCCGTGGCGGTGCTGCCCTTCACCGATATGAGCGAGCGGCACGACCAGGAGTATTTCTCCGACGGTCTCGCCGAGGAGCTGATCGATGTGCTCACCAAGGTGCCGCAGCTGCGGGTCCCGGCGCGCACCTCCTCCTTCTCCTTCAAGGGCAAGGCGGTGACGATCGGCGAGATCGCGCGCACGCTCGGCGTCAGCCACGTACTCGAGGGAAGCGTGCGCAAGTCGGGCGATCACATGCGCATCACCGCGCAGCTGGTACGCGCGGACGACGGCTTTCACCTCTGGTCGCAGACCTACGACCGCGACGTGCGCGACGTGTTCGCCGTGCAGGACGACATCGCACGGGCGGTGGCCGATGAGCTCAAGCTCGCCCTGCTCAGCGTCGGCAAGGGGGCCGAAGGCCGGACCACCAACATCGAGGCTCACAACCTTTACCTGCAGGCGCAGTACCGGGTCGCGCGCGACACGATCCCGGATCTCGAGCAGGCGGTGCAGCTGTACCAGGAGGCATTGAAGCTCGACCCCGACTACCCGGCGGCCTGGGCGGGACTGGCCTACGCGCACACCCGGCGCGTCGCCAACGGCCTCGAGACCACCGGTGGCGCATACCGCAAGGCGAGCGCGGCCGCGACCCGTGCCATCGAGCTCGATCCGCAGCTCGCCGACGGCTACCTCATGCTGGCGACTGCGAAGATGCAGTACGAGGGCGATTGGCAAGGAGGCGCGGCGGCGCTCGAGAAAGTCGCCACGCTCGATCCCAACAACGCCTTCGCCGAGCAGATGCGGGGGCACCTGACGGTCGCCATCGGGCGCATGAGTGAGGCGCTGGTTCACTTTCACCGCGCCGTCGACGGCGATCCCTTGAACCTGGTCACCCGCAAGTATCTGGGCAAGGCCTTGCACTATGCGCGCCGGACGGCGGAGGCGGAGGCCGTGCTGCGCGCGGCGATCGCCGAGAACGAGCGCTTCCCGGCCCTGCATTACGAGCTCGGGCGCACCCTGCTCCTCGAGGGCGATCGCCAGGGCGCGCTGGCGGCATTTCAGGCCGAGACCGACCCCGCGTGGCGGAGCTTCGGCCTGCCGCTCGGCTATTTCGCCAACCAGCGTCGGCGCGAGGCCCAGGCGGCATTGCAGGCCTTGCTGGCGCACTCGGAGGGCGCGGAGTTTCAGGTCGCCGAGACCTACGGCTTCTTCGGCGATACGGAGAAGGCCTTCGAGTGGCTCGATCGGGCGGTGACGCAGCACGATCCGGGGATCCTCTACCTCAAGCGCGATGCGCTGCTCGTGCGCCTCGAGGCCGATCCCCGCTACCCGGCCCTCCTCAAGCGGACCGGCATGCCGCCGGTAGCGAAGGACGACTGACGCCTGAGGCGGGCGCGGCGCCTCGACGCCGCGAGCGGCGGCGTCGGGCCGGCATCAGATGAGTCCGAGCGTGCGCCTCAGATGTGGCTCGAGCGCATCGGCGCACTCTGAGACCGAGCGCGGACCGCCGAGCCAGGCGAGCTGCGTCATCTCGAGGCCCCGGTATCCGCAGGGGTTGATGCGGGTGAAGGGCTCGAGATCGAGCGCCACGTTGAGCGCCAGGCCGTGGTAGCTGCCGTTGCGGCGCACGCGCACGCCGACGCTCGCGAGCTTCGCTCCATCGACATACACCCCCGGGGCGCTGCGGCGCGACTCGGCCCCGATACCGAACTCGGCAGCGAGATCGATCACCGCACGCTCGAGCGCGGTGACGAAGTCGCGGACACCCAGGCCAATACGCTTGAGGTCGATGAGCGGGTACACCACCAGTTGCCCGGGGCCGTGGTAGGTAACCTGTCCGCCGCGGTCGATCTGCACCACCGGGATGTCGCCGGGCGAGAGCAGATGCGCACGGCTGGCGTTGGCGCCGAGTGTGTACACCGGCGGATGCTCGAGGAACCAGATCTCATCGGCTGTCGCTGCGCCCCGCTCCGCGGTGAACCGCTGCATCGCGCGCCAGGTGGGCTCGTACTCCACGAGCCCGAGGTGGCGGCTCAGCGCCGGTGGCATCGCGGCCGGGACGCGCGCCGAGGTCACCGCGGCGCTGAGCAGCTCCGCCGCGCTCATGGCCCGAGACTCCGATTGTCGAGCCCGGCGTTGTTGCGATGGAGCGCCTGTTCCGCCCGATAGCTCGAGCGCACCAGCGGCCCCGAGACGCACTCGAGAAAGCCGAGCGCGAGCGCCGCCCCGCGGTAGCGGTCGAACTCCCCGGGCGTGACGAAGCGCTCGACGGCCAGGTGGTTGAGCGTCGGGCGCAGATACTGCCCGAGCGTCACGATGTCCACCTGCGCCGCGCGCAGGTCGGCGAGCGTCGCGGCGATCTCCCCGTCGGTCTCCCCGAGCCCGAGCATCAGGCTGCTCTTGGTGAGCACCTCGGGCCGGTGTCGCTTGGCGTGCGCGAGCACGCTGAGCGTCTGCTCATAGCCGGCGCGCGGATCGCGCACCGGATGCGTCAGCCGCCGCACCGTCTCGATGTTCTGCGCGAACACCGCCACACCCGAGTCGACCACCGTGGCCACGTCGGCGAGCACTCCCTGAAAATCGGGGGTGAGCGCCTCGACCGCAACTTGCGGGTTGCGCGCCCGGATGGCGCGCACGCAGGCGGCGTAGTGAGCGGCGCCGCCGTCGGGCAGATCGTCCCGGTCCACCGAGGTGAGCACCACGTACTTGAGCCTCATCAGCTCCACGGTGCGTGCGGCGTTCTCGGGCTCGTCCGCGTCCAGCCAGCCGTGGGGGTTGCCGGTATCGACCGAGCAGAAGCGGCAGGCGCGCGTGCACACTGCGCCCATCAGCATCAGCGTCGCGGTGCCGGCGTTCCAGCACTCACCGATGTTGGGACACTTGGCCTCCTCGCACACCGTGGCGAGTCGGTGCTCGCGCACGACGGCCTTCACCCCCTGAAAGCCGTTGCCCGTCGGGGCCCGGGCCCGGAGCCAGGGTGGCTTGCGCGAGGGCGGCGCGGGCGGGTGCGTGCGGGCCTTGATGCCATCACGAATGGCGGTAAACCCTTGAGGCGTAACGTATTTTTCCCCGCTCCGCGGGGTCGCCGCGTCATCCGTTACGACCGGAATTCCCTTGAGCTCGCGCATCGGCTCATTGTAGCGCACGCAGCCGCGCGTCCAGTGCCGCGAGCCGCTCGGTGGTTCCAACATCGCTCCAGGCCCCGCAGTGCAGCGCCGCGCACGCGCCGCGCCGCGATGGCGCGATTGAGGAGCGGCAGCAGCGGGAAGCGCTCGCCGCCGCAGTCCGCGAAGAACTCCGGCCGATAGACTCCGATACCCGAATAGGTCAAGCGGTCGCTGTCGCGGCTCACCACCCGATTCCCCTCGAGCCCGAAGTCCCCGCGCAGGTGGTGCGGCGGGTTGGGCACGAGCACCAGGTGCGCGTGCGCGTCCGGCTCGAGCGCGAGGCTGGCGAAATCGATGTCGGTCCAGGTGTCGGCGTTCACCACCAGGAAAGGTCCCGGCCCGAGCAGCGGCAGCGCACGCAAGATACCGCCACCGGTCTCGAGCGGCACCGGACCCTCGTCGCTCCAGCTGATCGAGACGCCCCAGGCGCTGCCGTCACCGAGCGCGGCGTGCAGCCTTTCCGCGAGCCACGAGGTGTTGACGACGATCTCGTGGAAGCCGGCGCGCGCGAGCGCGGCGAGATGCCAGGCGATGAGGGGCTTGCCCGCCACCGGCACCAGGGGTTTGGGAAGCGCATCGGTGAGCGGGCGCAGGCGCTCGCCCCGGCCTGCCGCGAGCAGCATGGCCTTCATGCGGGCGGCGCCGCGCCGGGCAGCGTCGCCAGAACCCGCGCGTTCGAGCGCGGCAGCGCTGCGGCGACCGCTCGCTCGAGAAAGCGCCCGAGCGGCTTAAGCTCCGCGTACTCCTCGCAGGTCTCACGCACGTAGGCGAGCACGCGCGGCAGATCGGCGAGATAGCCGCTCTTGCCGTCGCGGTACCACAACCTGCAGAAGATGCCGAGCACCTTGATGTGGCGCTGCACGCCGACCAGGTCGAACCAGCGCAGGAACTCCGCCGCGCTCGCACCCGCCGGCCCGCCCAGGCGCGCGAGCTGCGCCCGGTAGCCGTTCACCCAGCCCACCACGCGTGCCCGCGGCCAGGCGATATAACAATCCTTCAGCAGCGACACCAGGTCGTAGCCTACGGGTCCGCAGAGCGCGTCCTGGAAATCCAGCACGCCGGGATTGCGGGCGCTCAGGAGCATGAGGTTGCGCGAGTGGTAATCGCGGTGCACGAACACCTCGGGCTGCGCGAGCGCCTCGCGGATCAGGAAGGCGAAGCTGTCGGCAAGCACCTCGGTCTCCGCAGCCGAGAGCACGAGCGCCAGATGCCGCTGGAGCAGCCACTCGGGCATCAGCGCCAGCTCGCGCTCGAGCGCCGCGTGGTCGTAGGGGGGGAGCTCGCGGCGCGCCTCGCGGCCGCGCACCTGGATGACGGCGAGCGCGGCCAGCGCATCCCGATACAGCGGCTCGGGATCATCGCCGGCGTTCAGACGATCGAGGTACAGGGTGCTGCCGAGGTCCTCGAGCAGCAGCAGCCCCCGGTCCGTGTCGGTCTCGTGCACGTGCGGAACGTGCACGCCGAGCGACTCGAGCAGCCGCGTCACCTTGAGGTAGGGCCGCACGTCCTCCTTGAGCGGCGGCGCGTCCATGACGATGTAGGTGGCGCCGCCGGTAAAGACGCGGAAGTAGCGCCGGAAGCTCGCATCGCTCGAGGCCGGCTCCAGGCGCACCGCCGGCAGACGCAGCTCGCGCGACAACCAATCAGCGATCAGCGCAAGTCGCGCGTCGTTATGGGACATGTGGCTGTCATTATAATGCCGCCCTTAATGCTGCGTCCGGGCCCACTGTTCCTCGCCATCGCCGCGCTCGGCAGCATCCTGCCCGCTGCCCGGGCCGAGGATCCGCCCTGTCCGTCACAGAGTGCGCCGCCGGGCGTGCCCGCGGCGGCCGCGCCGGCCCACCACGCTCCGCGCGGCGTCGGCAACATCGAGATCACCAGCGACAGCGCCGACGTCGGCGTCGACGGCCGCGGGTCGCTCAAGGGCAACGTGGTGGTGCGCCAGGGCGAGGTCGAGCTGCGCGCCGGCGCGATGCAGATCGACAAGCCCAACCAGTACGTGAAGAGCGACGGGCGTATCGAGTACACCGACCCCTCGGTGCACGTGACCGGAGCGGCCGGCAGCTACTCGGCCGCCTCCGGGGCCGAGTTCCAGGGCGCGCAGTTCGAGCTGCGCGAGCGCAGCGCGCGCGGCGCCTCGAGCAGCCTGCAGCTGACGCCGCAAGGCGTGCTGCGCCTGAAAGACGTCACCTTCACGAGCTGCCCGCTGAGCCACGAGGCGTGGCAGCTCAAGGCCGACAGCATCACCCTCGACACGCGCAACCAGGTCGGCACCGGGCGCGACGCGCGCGTGGATTTCTTCGGTGTGCCGCTCATGTACCTGCCGTGGGTGTCGTTCCCCTTGAGCAGCGAGCGCAAGAGCGGCTTCCTCTTCCCGAGCATCGGCAGCACCTCGAGCAGCGGCTTCCAGCTCGCCGTGCCCTACTACTGGAACATCGCACCCAACGCCGACTTCACCTTCCAGCCGGTCGGGTACACCAAGCGCGGCTTCGACCTCGGGGGCGACCTGCGCTTCCTCACCGAGAGCCAGCATGGGGAGCTGCAGTGGAATTACCTGCCGGACGACACGACCTACGGTGGCAGCCGCAGCCGCGTGCAGCTCAACGACGTGGCGCAGCTGCCCGCCGATCTGCGCCTGACGCTCGATGCGCAGGCCGTGAGCGACACGCTCTACTTCCAGGATTTCTCCCAGAGCCCGGCCGGCACCAGCACCCTGTTCCTCGACCGCAGCGCCACGCTCTCCTACCGCGACGAGCACTGGCGCGTGGACGGCCAGGCACAGCAGTACCAGACGATCGACACCACGCTGTTCGTCGTCGAGCGTCCCTATGCGCGCGTGCCGCAGCTGGTGGTGGACAGCGACTACACTCTGCTCGGCGTCGTGCACTACGGCTTCGACTCGGAGATCGTCGACTTCCAGCACTCGCCGATTGCGCCCGGGCTGCCGCCGCTGCCGAACGGCTGGCGCGAGGATGTGACGCCCCGGGCGTCGCTCGATCTCGCCGGCCCCGGCTACTTCCTCCGCCCGGCGCTCGCCTGGCGCGGTACCTTCTACCAGCTCGCCGATACCCTGCCGGGTGCGCCGACCTCGCTGTCGCGCACTCTGCCGCTCGCGAGCGTCGACTCCGGCCTCGTGTTCGAGCGCGAGTCCGGCTCGCAGGGGCAGCGCACACTGACCCTTGAGCCGCGCGTCCAGTATGTCTACGTCCCCTACCGCGACCAGAACGCGCTACCGGTGTTCGACACGGCTCTCCCCGACCTGAATCCCGTGCAGCTGTTCCGCGTCAACCGCTACGTGGGGGCCGACCGGGTGAGCGATGCCAATCAGCTGACGACGGGGCTCACCAGCCGGCTGCTCGATGCGCAGAGCGGCCGGCAGTTCCTGACCGCGACCATCGGCCAGAGCTACTACTTCACGACCCCGCGCGTGACGCTGCCGGGCGAGACGCCCATCGCCGCCCCGCACTCCGACTTCGTCGCGCAGGTGGCCATTACCGCCTTCGCGAACTGGAACGCGGACGCCGCCGTCCAGTGGGACCCCGACAACCAGCGCAGCGAGCGCACGCAGTTGAACCTGCAGTACAAGCCGGCGCCCGACGCGGTGGTCAATCTCAGCTACCGCTACGAGCGCTTCGTGCAGGTGCCGGAGTTCGTGCAGGGGGTGGAGCTGCCCTGCGACCCGGCGGCGGTCGTGCCGGGGGTGCCCTCGGGGTGCGATGCCCAGGGCTTCGACCAGGTCGACGGCTCGCTGGCCTGGCCCATCCACCGCTCCTGGAACATCTTCGCGCGCGAGGTCTACGACCTGCACAACCACGAAGAGCTGGAGCGATTCGCCGGCTTCGAGTACCGTGCGTGCTGCTGGCGGCTGCGGCTCGGCGCCCGGCGCTATGTCAGCAGCTTCACCGGCTCCCGGGACACGGGAATCTGGCTGCAGCTGGAACTTGCGGGCCTGGCCGGTGTCGGATCGGCGTCGGACACCTCGCTGAGCGAGGAGATCCGTGGCTACACTCCCGCGGATACGAGTGCGCAGAAGATCAAGGCTCCCTGAGGGCCTCATCAGAACCCACGAGGAACGAAGCGATGCGGCGGATGGTGACCCCGGCCCTCACCTTTATTGCAGTGAGCGTGACGGCGCTCGCCGTGTGCGGACGCGCGGCAGCTCAGACCCGCGAGCTCGACACCCGCGGCGCGCTGCTCGATCGCATCGCCGCCATCGTCAACGACGGCGTGGTGCTCGACAGCGACCTCGAGACGCAGGTCGAGGTGGTGAGCGAGCGGCTGCGCGCGCAGAAGCTCGAGCTGCCGCCGCAGAACGTGCTGCGTCAGCAGGTACTGGAGCGGCTGGTGGTGCAGGAGATACAGGTGCAGCGCGCGCATCACGACGGCATCAAGGTCGCCGACGAGACGCTGAATGCCGCGCTCGAGGACGTCGCGCGGCGCAACAACCTTACCCTGTCGCAGCTGCCGCAGGCGCTCGCCGCCCAGGGACTCGAGTACACGGCCTATCGCGAGGATCTGCGCAAGGAGATCACGCTCTCGATGCTGCGGCAGCGGGACGTGCTGGAGCGCATCGTCGTCACCCCGAAGGAGATCGATCAGTACCTCGAGAAGCAGGCGAAGATGCCTTCGCAGAACAACGAGTACAACGTCTCCCACATCCTGATCGCGGTACCGCAGGAGGCGACGCCGGCGCAGCTGGATGCCGCCGCCAGCCGCGCCGCCGAGGTCTACCAGAAGGCCTCGGGCGGCGAGGACTTCGCGCGCCTTGCGGTCGCCTACTCCAACAGCCAGACCGCGCTCGAGGGAGGCTCGCTCGGCTGGCGCAAGGAGACGGAGCTGCCGACCTTTCTCACCGACGTGGTGGCAAAGCTCAAGCCGGGCCAGGTGAGCCAGCCGATACGCACGCCGACCGGCTTCCACTTGGTGAGGCTCAATGAGGTCCGCGGCTCCGAGGTCAAGGCCATCGAGAATCAGGTCCACGCGCGCCACATCCTCATGAAGACCAACGAGCTCGCCGACGATGCCACCGTCAGGCAGAAGCTCAACACGCTGCGCGAGCGGATCCTCAAGGGTGAGGACTTCGCCGGCCTCGCCCAGACCAACTCCGAGGATCCGGGCTCGGCCGCTCAGGGCGGGGATCTGGGCTGGACTGGACCTAACACCTTCGTGCCCGAGTTCGAGCAGCAGCTCGCGGCACTCAAGGACGACGAGATCAGCGAGCCGTTCAAGACGCAGTACGGCTGGCACATCGTGCAGATGCTCGGCCATCGCCAGTTCGACAACACCGACGAGGTCAAGCGGCGCAAGGCCATGGAGTCGATCCGCGCCAGCAAGGCGGACGAGGAGACCGAGATCTGGCTGCGGCGCCTGCGCGATGAGGCGTACGTAGAGTACAAGTCCTAAGCGGCAGGGGCGCGCGCCCCCCATGATTCCCCGCATCGCGGTCACTTCGGGAGAGCCGGCGGGGATCGGTCCCGAGCTGTGCCTGACGCTCGCCAGGCGCGAGCTCGCCTGTGAGCTCGTGTGTCTCGCCGACGTCACGCTGCTCGGCGAGCGTGCCCGTCTCACGGCTGCGGGTATCGAGCTGCTCCCCTACGCGGCGCACGCCCGTACTGCTGCCGTGCGGCAGCGGCACCGGCCGGGCACGCTGCTGGTGGAGCATGAGCCGCTCAGGGCAGCGAGCGCGCCCGGGCGGCTCGATCTGCGCAACTCGCCCTACGTGCTCGCGCTTCTCGACCGCGCCATCGACGGCGCGCTCGCCGGGGAATTCGACGCCGTGGTCACCGCACCCGTCCACAAGGGCGTGATCAACGATGCCGGGGTGGCCTTCCTCGGCCACACCGAGTATTTCGCGCAGCGCGCTCATGCTGCGCATCCCGTCATGATGCTCACCGCCGGAACGCTGCGCGTGGCGCTCGCGACCACGCACCTGCCGCTCGCGGCGGTCAGCGCTGCGATCAGCGTGGATTCGCTGTGCGACACGGCCGCGATCCTGGCGCGCGACCTCGAAAGGTGGTGGGGCATCCGCGCGCCGCGCATCGCCGTCTGCGGCCTGAATCCGCACGCCGGCGAGGGCGGCTACCTCGGGGACGAGGAGCTGAAGGTGATCGGGCCCGCAGTCGCGAGAATGCAGCGCTCGGGCCTCAAGGCGAGCGGCCCGCTGCCGGCCGACACGGTGTTCGTGCCGCGCCTGCTGGCGGACTTCGATGCGGTGCTCGCGATGTATCACGACCAGGGGCTGCCGGTGGTCAAGCACGCCGGCTTCGAGAGCGCGGTGAATGTGACGCTGGGACTGCCCTTCGTGCGCACCTCGGTGGACCACGGTACGGCCCTCGAGCTGGCCGGCACCGGCAGGGCTGACGCCGGCAGCCTCACTGCCGCCGTGCAACTCGCGATCGAGCTCGCCGCGCGGTAGCGCCCGTGGCGCGCGCCGCACGCTCGAGCCGGCCGCCGCGCCGCAAGCGCTTCGGCCAGCATTTTCTGCACGATCGGGGCGCGATCGAGCGCATCCTTGCGGCGCTGGCGCCGCGCGCCGGTGACCACCTGGTCGAGATCGGACCGGGGCGCGGCGCGCTCACCCGGCGGCTGCTGGCGTACGAGGACTGCACGCTCGATGCCATCGAGATCGACCGCGACCTCGCCGCGGCCTTGAGCGCCGCCTTCGGCGCCGCGGCCCGTCACACGCTGCACGTCGGCGACGCCCTGGACTTCGACTTCACGCAGCTCGCCGCGCTGCGCGGCGGGCGGCTGCGCATCATTGGCAACCTGCCCTACAACATCTCGACCCCGCTGCTGTTTCACCTGAACAGGCACGCGGACGCGATCGCGGATGCCCACGTTATGTTGCAGCGGGAGGTGGTGACGCGCCTCGCGGCGGAGCCGGGCGGCGCCGATTACGGGCGGCTCACGGTGATGCTCGCCCCGCGCATGCGCGTCGAGCGGCTCTTCGACCTGGGTCCCGGCGCCTTCCAGCCCCCGCCCAGGGTGTGGTCGGCGGTGGCGCGCCTTACGGTGCTCACCCAGCCGCGCTTCGCAGTGAGTCCACACTACGCCGAGGTGGTGCAGGCCGCCTTCGCGCACCGCCGCAAGACGCTGCGCAACGCCCTCGCGCGCCTCATGAGCCGTGAGCAGATCGCCGCCTGCGGGCTCGATGCGGGCGCGCGCCCCGAGACCCTGCGACCTGAGGACTTCAACACTCTGGCGCTGGCGCTCGACCGGGAACGCGTCTGACGTTAGGCTTAAGCTATCGGGGGCGAGCTGCAGGGAGACTCTGATGACGGTGTACCGTCGCATCCTGCTGGTCGTGGATCTGACCGAAGACAGCCTGATCCTGGGGCGCCGGGCCGCGGCGCTCGCCACGGCGCTGGCCGCCGAGATCGAGCTGCTGCACGTCGTCGAGTTCGTGCCGGTCGAGCCGATGGGCGAGACGCTGATGCCGTCGGTGCCGATCGAGGAGGAGCTGCTCGAGCGCGCCCGGCAGCGCCTCACCGCCCTCGCGGCCGACCTGGGGCTGACCGGGGCGACCTGCCAGGTAGAGAGCGGCAATGTCAAATCCGAGATCGTGCGCGTGGCACGCGAGCACCACACCGATCTCATCGTCCTGGGCAGCCGCGAGCGCCACGGTCTCTCGATACTGGTCAATCTCACCGAGGACACGGTGCTGCACGCCGCCCCGTGCGACGTGCTCGCCATGCGGGTCGGCCGCAGCTGAAGCAGAATTGCTAGAATCCGCCACATGACGCATCCGGACCACAAGATCCGCGTCGATGTCGAGACCAGCTATCTCGACGAGCAGTCCGATCCGCGTGAAAGCCGTTTCGTCTTCTCCTACACGATCACCATCCGCAACGAGGGCCAGGTGCCGGCGCGGCTGCTGACCCGGCACTGGGTGATCACGGACGCCAACGGCAAGGTGGAGGAAGTGCGCGGCGACGGCGTGGTGGGCGAGCAGCCTTACCTCAAGCCCGGGCAGGGGTTCCGTTACTCGAGCGGCGCGGTGCTCGAGACGCCGGTCGGCGCCATGCAGGGCAGCTACCAGATGCTGGCGGACGACGGTGCGCACTTCGATGCGCCGATCGAGCCATTCCGCCTCGCCATGCCCGGCATCGTGCAGTGACGCGCTATGCGATTGGCGACGTGCAAGGCTGTCACGAGGAACTGCGGACACTTCTCGCGCGGCTGAAGTTCTCGCCGGATCGCGACCGGCTGTGGTTCGTCGGCGATCTCGTCAATCGCGGACCGCGCTCCCTCGAGACGCTGCGCCTGGTGCGCGCGCTGGGCGACAACGCCGTGGTCGTACTCGGCAACCACGACCTGCACCTGCTGGCGCTCGTGCACGGCAGCCGCGGCAAGCGCAGGACCGACACCCTGGACGAGGTGCTGGCGGCCCCCGACCGCGACGCGCTCATCGAGTGGCTCCTGGCCCGCCCGCTGGCGCACAGCGAAGCGGGCGATCTCATGGTGCACGCCGGCATCCTGCCGCAGTGGACCGTCGCCCTGACACTCGAGCTCGCGCGCGAGGTGCAGGCGGCGCTCGAGCGCGACCCACGCCGGCTCTTCGAGCACATGTACGGCAACGAGCCCGATGAGTGGAGTGCGGAGCTCTCGGGTCCGGCGCGACTGCGCTTCGCGATCAACGTGCTGACGCGCCTGCGGGTATGCACAGCCGAGGGACGCATCGACCTCTCGCTCAAGGGCGCGCCGCCGCTGCCGCCCTCGCCGCTGCGGCCGTGGTTCACGTTCGAGGCGCGTGCCAGCCGTCCGACGCGCATCGTCTTCGGGCACTGGTCGGCGCTGGGCCTGGTGCTGAGCCACGGCGTGGTCGGGCTCGACAGCGGCTGCGTGTGGGGCGGAGCCTTGAGCGCGCTCGATCTGGATGCGGGGCGTGCCCCGGTCACCGTGCCCTGCGCCGGCTACCAGCGGCCCGACGACTAGGGCTGGGCCGCCTCGGCCGGCCCCCACGACACGGTGATCTGCGGCGTGCTGGCCGTGTAGATATCCGGCGTCAGCTCGAGGTCCACGGGTCCGGTCCCCGAAGGCTCGATCGGCAGCACCGAGCGCGCCGCGCCGCGCACGTCGAGCGCCCCGAACGCGCCCGGTGTCACCCTGAAGGCGAGCCGCACCGGCCAGGTCGAGCCCGCCGCCGGCGCTAGCACGATGTGACCTGCGCCGCTCGCGGCACTCAGGTCGATGAGCAGCGTGTTGCGCTTCCAGTACTGGGCCGGCGTCACCGCGCCGCTGATGTCCAGCGCGTGCACCGGCGCCGGAGGCGGCGGCGGCGCCTTGTGCCACGGCCAGTGCAGGTGGCTGCAGGCTCCGAGCGCGAGCAGCGCGACGAAAACGCCGCTGCGCGCCATGGTGGCCGTTGCCCGCCCCGAGTGCATGGGATACTCCTTGCTTTGCCGCAGCGCGTACCATACGCGAAAGACGCGGAGGACACATGCCATCCCTGCAAGCGTTCAACTTCCGGCAGTGGATCGACGCCAACCGGACCGCACTCAAGCCGCCCGTGGGCAACAAGCGCGTATTCCGCGATGGCGACTTCATCATCATGGTGGTGGGCGGACCCAACGCGCGCAGGGACTATCACGTCGACCCGGGCGAGGAGTTCTTCTACCAGCTCGAGGGCGACATGGTGCTGAAGACCATACAGGATGGTCGTGCCGTGGACGTGCCGATCCGGGCCGGCGAGGTCCTGCTCATTCCGCCCGGGCTGCCGCACTCACCGCAGCGGCCCGCCAACACCGTGGGTCTCGTCATCGAGCGCGCCCGCCGCGCCGGCGAGCTCGACGGCTTTCAGTGGTATTGCGAGCGTTGCGGCAACCGTCTGTACGAGGAGTTCTTCCAGCTCACCGACATCGAGAAGCAGTTCCCCCCGGTGTTCGAGCGCTTCTACTCGAGCCACGAGCGGCGCACCTGCCCGCGTTGCGGCGCGGTGCTGGAGCGCCCCGCGTGAACGCGCGCATCGTGCTCAACGGACGGGAGGCCAGCGTCGATACGGCCGGTCCGGTGAGCCTCGCCGTGCAGCTCGAGTTCGACGGGCCGCAACCGCGGCACTTCGGCGCACCGCCTGCCAGCGCCCGGCCCTTCGAGGCGCCCGGCTTTCCGGGCACGGTGCTGCGCGGCGCGAGCTGCAACTGCGAGGTGATCTCACTCGTCCCGCACTGCAACGGCACCCACACCGAGTGCGTGGGGCATCTGACGCGCGAGCGGCTCGACGCGAGCCGTGTCGCACCGCTTGGGTTCCTGCCGGCGCTGCTGGTGAGCGTGGCTCCTGAGCCCGCCGCTGCCACCGCCGAGGACAGCGATCCGAAGCCGCGCGCTGCGGATCTGCTCGTCACGCGGCATGCGCTCGAGCGCGCCTGGCTTAGCGCACTGCCGTTCGCGCCGCGCGCGCTCATCGTGCGCACACGGCCGAACGACGCCGACAAGCGCACCCGCGACTACTCGGGCGAGACGCCCGCGTACCTGACGCGGCAGGCGGCGGCACTGCTCGTCGAGCGCGACATCGCCCACCTGGTCGTCGATCTGCCGTCGATCGACCGGACGCACGACCAGGGGCGCCTCACCGCCCACCGGATCTTCTTCGGGCTGCCTCCCGGCTCGAGCGCGCTCGGCGAGGCGGCGCGGCCCGCCGCCACCATCACCGAGCTGGCCTTCGTGCCGGACGAGGTGCCGGACGGCGCCTGTCTGCTCGAGATCCAGGTGCCGGCGCTCGGCGGCGACGCGGTACCGAGCCGGCCGCTGCTCTACCGCCTGAGCTCATGAGCAGGGGCTCGATCGACACCGGGGTGCTGGCGCAGGCGCGCGCGCGCGATGCCGCGGATCCGTTGCGGCACTTTCGCGGGCGCTTCGCGCTGCCGGTGGACGAGCGCGGCGCGCCGCTGGTGTACCTGTGCGGTCATTCCCTCGGCCTGCAGCCGCTCGCCGCGCGCGAGCTCGTGCTCCAGGAGCTCGACGAGTGGGCGCAGCGCGCCGTCGAGGGGCACGAGCACGCGCGCCGCCCGTGGGTGCCGTATCACGAGAACCTGCGCACCGGGCTCGCCGCACTCACCGGCGCCCGGGAGAGCGAAGTCGTCGCGATGAATTCGCTCACCGTGAATCTGCACCTGATGTTCGCGAGCTTCTATCGTCCCGAGGGCGAGCGGCGCCGCATCCTGATCGAGGCCGGCGCCTTCTCCTCCGACCGGCACGCCGTCGCCTCGCAGATCGCCTGGCACGGCCTCGACCCGCAGGACAATCTCCTCGAGCTCGCCCCCGCTGCCGGCGCCGACCTGGTGGACGAGCGCGCCATCGAGGCGTTTCTCGCCGAGCACGGCAGCGAGATCGCGCTCGTCTGGTGGCCGGGCGTGCAGTTCCGCACTGGCCAGGCCTTCGATATCGCGCGCCTCGCGCGCGCCGCGCACGCGCACGGCTGCCTCGCTGGCTTCGATCTCGCACACTCCATCGGCAACACCCCGCTGGCGCTGCACGACAGCGCCGCAGACTTCGCTGTTTGGTGCAGCTACAAGTACCTGAACGCCGGCCCCGGCGCGATCGGCGGCTGCTTCGTGCACGAGCGGCACACGGGTGCGCTGCCGCGCGGCGCACACCGTGGCACGCTCCCCGGCGCGCGCCTCGCCGGCTGGTGGGGGCACGAGGCGAACACCCGCTTTCTCATGGAGGCGCGGTTCCACGCCGCCGCCGGCGCCGACTCGTGGCAGGTGAGCAACCCGCCGATCCTGGCGGCGGCGCCCCTGGTCGCATCGCTGGCGCTGTTCGCCGAGGCGGGCATCGAGCCGCTGCGCGCGAAGTCGATCGCGCTCACCGGCTTCATGGAGGAGTTGCTGCGGCCGCTCGAGCCACGGGTGCAGCTCATCACGCCGCGCGAGACCGCCGCGCGCGGCTGCCAGCTGTCGCTGCGTATCGCCGGCGGCGCGGGCCGGGGCAGGCGGGTCTTCGAGCAGCTGCGCGAGGCCGGCATCGTGTGCGACTGGCGCACCCCGGACATCATCCGCGCGGCGCCGGTGCCGCTCTACAACCGCTTCGAGGACGTCGCGCGCTTCGCCCAGTGCCTGGCGCGCGTGCTGTGGAGCGGCGAGTGAGGAATACCGGCACGTCCGTCAACATCGTCGGCGCCGGGCTCGCCGGCGCGCTGCTCGCGGTGCTGCTGGCGCGGCGCGGCCTCGGCGTGACGCTCTACGAGCGCCGCCCGGATCCGCGTCAGGCGCGACCTGAGCGCGGCCGCTCGATCAACCTGGCGCTCGCCGCGCGCGGCATCCGCGCTCTCGAGCGCGCCGGCGTCATGGAGCAGGTGCGGCCGCTCACCATCGCCATGCGCGGGCGCATGGTGCACGAGCGCTCGGGAGCGAGCTCGCTGCAGCCCTACGGCCAGCGCGAGCACGAAGTCATCTACTCGGTCGGCCGCGCGGACCTCAACCGGGTGCTGATCGAGGAGGCGCTGCGTCATGCGAATGTGACGGTGCGCTTCAACCAGCAGTGCACGCGAGTGCAGCCGGCCGCCAACCGGCTGCGGCTGCGCGACACCGCGAGCGGCACCGAGCGCGAGCTCGAGCTCGCTCCCGCGATCGCCACCGATGGTGCGGGCTCCGCCGTGCGGACGAGCCTGGCCGCCGCCGGCCTCGTCACGGTGCGCGAGCAGTGGCTCGACCACGACTACAAGGAGCTGACCGTTCCGCCGCTCGCCGGCGAGCCGGCGCTCGAGACTCACGCGCTGCACATCTGGCCGCGCGGCGGCTTCATGCTGATCGGGCTGCCGAACACCGACGCGAGCTTCACCGCGACGCTGTTCCTGGCGCGCGCCGGCGCCGCCGGTTTCGCCTCCCTCGACAGCGGCGCGGCGGTCTCGAGCTTTTTCGCCGAGCAGTTCCCCGACGCCGTGCCGCTGCTGCCGCGTCTCGTGGAGCAATTCGCCCAGCACCCGCAGGGTCAGCTCGGCACGGTGCACACGCAGCCCTGGTGCGTCGGTGGCAAGCTGCTGCTGCTCGGCGATGCCGCGCACGCCATCGTGCCCTTTCACGGCCAGGGAATGAACGCCGCCTTCGAGGACTGCCGGGTGCTCGACGAGCTCCTGGACTCGCACCAGGACTGGGAGCCGCTGTTCGCTGAGTTCGAGCGCCTCCGCCGCCCCAACACCGAGGCGATCGCGCAGATGGCGCTGGAGAACTACGTCGAGATGCGCGATACGGTGCTCGATGCGCGCTTCGTGCGTCTCAAGGGCCTCGCCATGGCGCTCGAGCGGCGCTTCCCCGACCGCTTCATCCCGCGCTACTCCATGGTGATGTTTCACCCGGAGATCCCGTACGCCGAGGCGCTGCGCCGCGGCGCGGTGCAGGCGCAGCTGCTCGAGGAGCTGGATCCCGGCGATGCGCCCGGCGCCCGGCTCGATCTCAAGCGCGCCGCGCAGCTCATCACCGAGCGGCTGCCAGCTCTCCTGTGAGGGAACAACCCCGGGGCGCGCCTCAGCGCGTCCGGGGGTCTTGCTTGGGTGGCCGGCGATCGTTACGGCTTGATGCGCGTTGCCTTCGCAGTGCCCGGCAAGTCCGCCAGCAGGTTCCCAGCGAGATCGTAGAGCTTCGTCTCGTTGTGGCCGCTGTACGAATTGCCGTCCCAGGACACGACGTCGGTCTCGGTCTCGATGAAATGACCCGCCAGTACGCCGTCGTTGTACAGCCATCCGACGTGGTAGCGATACACGTGGGTCGCATCGAGTGACTTCCACGAGCCCATGCAGATGTTGCCACCCAGAATGGGAAAGTTGATGTTCTCCCACTCTGTGCCGTCGCTATGCCACTGGATGAACGCTTCGCCTCCCGGTGCACCGGCCGTAGTGTAGGTCACGTGCCAGGTGCCGACGACGGACGCGCCGCCGCGGTCACCGTGGTCACCCTCGTCACTCACGCTCAGGAGACCGGGCGCACTCCACAGCGCCACCGGGCGCAGCGCCGCCTGCGGCAGTTCGTTCAGCTGCTGCACACATGCCGCGTTCGCTGAGACGGCGAAGCCGGCTGACACGGCGGTGAGCAAACTCAAGGCCAGGAGCTTATTCATGATCAGACTCCCTTTTAGATGTTGTTGGTGCTGATCAGCAGACAACGGTGGCGCGACTCTACGCCCTCCGGAGAGATAGCGCCAAGGCTCGCCTTGTTGCAGCGCGCTACACCCAGGCAGAACCTCGCAGGCCTACAGCAGCCCGGCCAGCACCCCCGGAATCTTGTTGCCGACGGCCTGGGTGACCGCCTGGCTCACCAGCGGGTCCGAAGCCGCCTTGCTGAGCGCGGAGTTGAAGTTATCCGTGATGGCCTTCGACTGGGTGGGCGTGAGCTTGCTCGCCGCCGACGCCACCTGCGAATTCGTCAACGGTGCCTTGCAGCCGCCGCCGAGCAGCGCGCACAACTCGTCGGACACCTTGGCGGAAACTGCCGCAGGATCGACGTTCTTGCCCTTCAGCAGCGAGGCGAGCCGCGGATCCTGCATCGCCGAGCCGACGAAATTGCCGGCCATGCTGGAGACGGCCTGGCTTCCCCCGAGCATCTGGAACGCACTGCCACCGAGCGAGCTCAACGATGGGAGCTGCGCCCATCCGGTGAGCAGCTTCAGAGTCATCGCGATGGCACAAGCCGTGATTGTCAGTTTCTTCATGACCGCTGACCTCCTTCCCGCAGGCGAATGCGGCGGGCTGGCGATGTTAACGCCGCGGCAGCCTGCCTGGCATCGCAGGCGCGCCACCGCCCGAGCTCGTGTCAGTGCGGCCGCGGCGGCGCAGGCGCGTTGCGCCGCTCGAGCGTCACGAAGGTGACCGGATAGGCGTGGCGCTCGTCGGCGGGATGAGTCTGGTATTCGACGTCGTCCCATTGGGCCGGATCGAACGCCGGAAAGTACGTGTCGCCGGGAATGTCGGCGTGCACGTGAGTGAGATAGATGCGCCGCGCCAGCGGCAGCAGCAGCCGGTAGATCTCCGCGCCGCCGATCGCCACCAGCTCATCGCAGGTGCGCGTCTGCCGCAGCGCCTCCTCCACCGAGTGCACGGGGATCACGCCCGGAGCGTGCCAGTCGCGATCGCGCGTCAACACCAGGTTGGCGCGCCCCGGGAGCGGACGGCCGATGGCTTCGAAAGTCTTGCGCCCCATGAGGATGGGCTTGCCGAGCGTGAACTCCTTGAAGCGCTTCAAGTCCGCGGGCAGCCGCCACGGCAGCGCATTGTCGCGGCCGATGACGCCGTTCTGCGCCATGGCGACGATGAGGGAGATCAGCGGCGCCTTGGAGACGCTCATGTGACGGCATTATGACAAGCCGTCCCTCAGATCTCCACCGCGGTATTGAGGATCACGACGTCGCGGAACGGCATGCGGAAGAACTCCGCCGCCTGCGTGCTGTATTGCTGCATGCGCGCAAACAGCCGCCGCTGCAGGCCGCGCAGACCGGGCAGCGGACGCGCGCGTACCACGTGGCGCCCGACGAAGAACGAGCTGTCCTCGGTGAAGACGCGCAGCCCGCGCGTGCGGCAGGCCTTGAGCGCCTCGGCGACGTCCGGGGTCTCCATGAAGCCGAAGCGCGCGCTGATGTAGTACATCCCCGGCACCGGCTCCTCGATGTTGAGCCGTCCAGCCGGATCCTGGCGCGGGGTATCGATGATCTCGACGTTGAGGATGATCACGCGCTGGTGCACCACGCCGTTGTGCTCGATGTTGCGGATCAGCGCCGACGGCACCAGCGTGGGGTTGCTGGCGAGAAACACTCCGGTGCCGGGCACGCGCTGCACGCCGGCCACGAGCTTCGGCAACTCGCTGCGCGGCACGGCGAGCTTGGCGAGCGCGGCGCGCAGCTCGAGACGGCCGCTGCGCCAGGTCATGAAGATGAAGTACAGGATCGCGCCGAGCGTGAGCGGGATCCAGCCGCCCGCCGGTACCTTGGTCATGTTGCCGGCGATGAACGCGGTGTCGGTAATGAGCATCAGGCCGAAGAGTCCCGCCACCTGCCACTTGGGCCAGTTCCACTGCGTGGCGGCGACGAAGGCGCCGAGCACCGTGGTGACCGCCATGGTGCCGACCACGGCGGCCCCGTAGGCGCCGCCGAGCGCGTCCGAGGAGCCGAAGCCCACCACGAAGAGGATGACCGCGGGGAACACCAGCCAGTTGACGATCGGCACGTAGATCTGGCCCTGCTCGAGCGCCGAGGTCTGCAGCACCTTGAGCCGCGGCAGCAGATCGAGGTGCACCGCCTGGCTCGCCATGGAGAATGCCCCGGAGATCGTGGCCTGCGAGGCGATGACCGTCGCGGCCGTCGCCAGGATCACGAGCCACGGCAGCACCGCCGCCGGCACCAGGTGGTAGAGCGGATGCTCGACCGGCCGGCCGAGATCGAGCAGCAGCGCGCCCTGGCCGAAGTAGTTGATCACCAGCGCCGGTCCCACCAGCGCAAACCACGCGATGCGCACCGGGCGCTTGCCGAAGTGTCCCATGTCCGCGTAGAGCGCCTCGCCGCCGGTGATGGCGAGAAACACCGCACCGATGATCGCCAGGGCCACAGGCGGCCGGTGAAACAGCAGCGTGAGTCCGTACGCGGGGTTGAGCGCCACCATCACCTGCGGGTTGCGCGCGACCGCGATCGCGCCGATCACCGCGATCGCCCCGAACCACACGACCATGATGGGCCCGAACAGCGCCGCCACGGTGGCCGTGCCGCGGTGCTGGTGGGCAAACAGCACCGCGATGACCGCGATCGTCACCGGGATCACCCAGCTCTTGAGCTCCGGGTCCAGTACCTCGAGTCCCTCGACGGCGCTCAGCACCGAGATCGCCGGCGTGATGAGCGCGTCGCAGAAGAAGAAGGCGGTGCCGGCCAGCGCGAGCCCCACGGCGACCTTGGCCCAGGTGCTGCCGGTGATCAGGCGCCGCTGCGCCAGCGCGAACAGCGCCAGGATTCCGCCCTCCCCCTGGTTGTCGGCCCGCATGATCACCGTGAGGTACTTGAGGCTCACCGAGATCGCGAGCGCCCAGAAGATGAGCGACAGCACGCCGAGCACCGCCTCGGCGTCGAAGGGACCGGAGGCGCCGAGCGCCGCCCCCATGGTGTAGAGCGGACTCGTGCCGATGTCGCCGTAGACGATGCCGGTGGCCGCGACCACCACCGCCAGGCGCAGCGGGCGTGCGGGGTTCATGCCCTCAGCGCCGCGCGCTCCGGCGCGCGCGCTGCGCACGCCGCGGCGGCCACATCATGGTGCCGCGGCAGCGCGCCAGGCCGCAGCGGCAGGCGAAGACGGCGTCGATGTCGGGCGGATCGTCGGCCTCGCGCTGGATCTGGTAGTCGTAAGTCAGCTCCTCTCCGGGGGCGATCGTGCGGATGGCGTCGATGAACACCCGCGAGCTCTCGATCACCGACTCGCAGTTGGGGTCGCAGGCGTGATTGACGAAGCGCGCCTCGTTGCCGTCGACGCCGGCGTCGATGACCGTGGCCGCGTCGGCGATGAAGAGGAACGTGTGATTGTCAATGGCGCTCTTGCCCTGGTAGCGCCGGTCGGCCTCCTCGTGGGAGATACGCTCACCCAGGTACTCGATCACGCGCGTGCCACGCGCGATGCGGCGCAGCGCGAACACGCCGAGTCCGTGCAGCGTCGAGGGCCGCACCTCGATGAGCGGCCCGCCGGCGCGCGGGGTCCGGCTCATACCGCCACCGGCGCCCTGATGGTCGCGTGAGCGCGGTAATCCACGAACTCGAAATCCTCATACTGGTAATCGAAGATGCTCGGCGGGCGGCGCCGGAGCCTGAGGAGCGGCAGCGGGTACGGCGTACGCGACAGCTGCAGGTCGGCCTGCTCGAGGTGATTCAGGTACAGGTGGCAGTCGCCGCCGGTCCACACCAGCTCGCCCGGCTCGAGATCGCACTGCTGCGCGAGCATGTGGGTGAGGAGCGCGTAGCTGGCGATGTTGAAGGGCACGCCGAGAAAGAAATCGCAGCTGCGCTGGTACACCTGCAGCGACAGCCGCCCGGCGGCCACGTACAGCTGGAACAGCAGGTGACACGGGGCGAGCGCCATGGACCCAAGCTCGCCCACGTTCCAGGCGCTCACCAGATTGCGCCGCGAGTTGGGATCGCTTCTGAGCCGCTCGACCGCCAGCGCGATCTGGTCGATGGTGCGGCCGTCGGCCGTGCTCCAGGCACGCCACTGCTTGCCGTACACCGGCCCGAGCTCGCCACGCTCGTTGGCCCACTCGTCCCAGATCGTCACGCCGTGCTCGTGCAGCCAGGCGACGTTAGTGTCGCCGCGCAGAAACCACAGCAGCTCGTAGATCACCGCCGGCAGATGGATCTTCTTGGTCGTCAGCAGCGGAAATCCCTGCGCGACATCGCAGCGCAGCTGCTGCCCGAAGAGCGACAGCGTGCCCGTGCCCGTGCGGTCGTCCTTGCGCACCCCCTCGGTGCGGATGCGGCGCAGCAGCTCGAGATACTGCTTCATGTGGCGACGGCGTAATTGCCCGACGGCGTGCGGCGGCGATAGGCCCAGGCCAGCATGGCGAGCCCCGCCACGATCATCGGCACCGACAGCAGCTGCCCCTCGGTGAGCCAGCCGCCGGCGAGATAGCCGATGTGCTCATCCGGCACGCGCACGAACTCGATGAGCGAGCGCACCAGGCCGTAGATGGCGAGAAACAGGCCCGAGGGCGCCCAGCGCGGCCGCGGCCGGGCCGTGAACCACCAGAGCACGGCGAACAGCAGCAGTCCCTCGAGTGCCGCCTCGTACAGCTGCGAGGGGTGGCGCACCTGGCCATTCACCTCGAAGCCCCACGGCACGGTGGTCGTCTTGCCCCACAGCTCGCCGTTGATGAAGTTGCCGATGCGCCCGAAGAACAGCCCGAGCGGCGGCAGCGGCGCGGTGAAGTCGTACACGTCGCCGACGCTGCGGCCGCGGCGCCAGGCGAACAGCATCATCGCGGCGGCCACGCCGAGCAGGCCACCGTGGAAGGACATGCCGCCTTCCCAGATCTTGAGCGGGTACCAGACATCGCCCGCCCAGAATTTCAGTCCGTAGAACAGCACGTAGCCGATGCGCCCGCCGAGGATCACGCCCAGCATGCCGAAAAAGATCAGGTCGTCGACATCGCCCGGCTTCCACGTGGAGCGCGGCGTCGCGGCCCGCCGCCGCGCGAGCCACCAGGCGCTGGCGAAGCCGAGCAGGTACATGATCCCGTACCAGTGCACCCTGACCGGGCCGAGACGGAATGCGATCGGATCGAAGCCGGGGAACTTCAGCATGAGGCGCGTAAGTTTAGCCGACCTCGCGCGTCACGCGGCAGAAGAACGCTTTGAGGTATCGCGTCTCGGGAATCGCCGGATGCACCGGGTGGTCGGGCGACTGCCCGCCCGCCTCGAGGATCTGCACGAAGCGCCCGGTGTGGCGCGCGGCGCTCTGGATGGCGCTCACCAGATCGTCGGCGGCGAGATGGTAGGAGCAGGAGCACGACACCAGCAGCCCCTCGTCGGCGAGCAGGCCGAGGGCGAGCTGATTGAGCTTGCGGTAGGCAGCCTGCCCCTGCGGAATGTCCTTCTTGCGCTTGATGAAGGCCGGCGGGTCGAGAATCACCACCTCGAAGCGCGCGCCGGAATCGCCCAGGCTCTTCAGCGCGTCGAAGGCATCGGCACGCAACACCTCGACGGCAAGGCCGTTGCGGGCCGCGTTCGCCTGGGCGTAATCGAGCGCCGCCTGCGAGGAATCCACGCAGCAGGCGCTCGCCGCACCGGCGCGCAGCGCCGTGAGCGCCCACGCGCCGACGTACGCGCACACGTCCAGCACCCGCGCGCGCGGCGCAGTGTAGCGCGCGAGCCGCGCGCGGTTGGCGCTCTGGTCGTAGAACCAGCCGGTCTTCTGCCCGTGCACGAGCGGCGCCGCGAAGCTGAGCCCCGACTCCATCACGGTGAGCTCGTCCGGCACCGCGCCGAAGGCCAGTTGCGCCTCCTGCGGCAGCTGCTCGAGATCGCGCGCCGCGGTATCGTTCTTCCAGTAGAGTCCCGCCGGGCTCACCACCTCGCGCACCGCCGCCGTCACCTCGTCCTTCAGCGCCTCCATGCCGGCGGTGGCGATCTGGCCGACGACGACGTCGCCGTAGCGGTCGAGCACCAGCCCCGGTAGCGCATCGGACTCGCCGAACACCCAGCGGTAGTAAGGCGCGGCATGGAGCCGCTCGCGCAGCGCGAGCGCGGTGGCGAGGCGCCGCCTGAGGAGCGCGCCGTCGACCGGATGCGCCGCATCGCGCGAGAGCAGGCGCGCGCAAATCAGCGCGTGCGGGTTGACATAGACGTAGCCGACGAAGGCGCCGCGGTGGGTACGGAGCTCCGCGAGTGCGCCGGGCGCAAAGGCACCCAGCGGGCTGCGCCCGGTGTCGATCTCATTGCTGAACACCCACAGGTGGCCGGCGGCGAGGCGCCGCTCCTCGCCGCGCTTGAGCACCAGCGTGCGCGCGGCAATGCCCGGGTCAGTGGGCTCGGGAAGCATCGGTTGCAAAGCCAGGGATCCGCAGCGCTGGGGGCCGCAAGTATACAATTGCCGCCTCTTGCTCCGAGGTGCAACGTGTCCTCACCGCGCAGCGCCGTGGCGCTCCTCTCGTTTCTGTCGTGCCTCGGGGCGCTGCCGCTCGCGGCCGCAGCCGAGCAGCCGCTGCGACCGCTGCTCACCGGGCTGCAGTGGCGCTCCATCGGGCCGTTCCGCGGCGGGCGCGTGCTCGCGGTCGCGGGCGTGCCCGGCGAGCCGAGCCACTTCTATTTCGGCGCCGTCAACGGCGGCGTGTGGGAGACGCGCGACGCGGGCCGCACCTGGACGCCGATCTTCGATGCCGCGCCGGTCGGCTCCATAGGCGCGCTCACCGTGGCACCCTCCGACAGCCACGTCATCTACGTCGGCACCGGCGAAGCCGACATGCGCTCGGACATCGCGCAGGGGACGGGGCTCTACCGCTCGCGCGATGCAGGGCGCAGCTGGCAGGCGATCGGGCTGGCGGATTCGCAGCAGATCGGCCGCATCGCGGTCGATGCTCACGATCCCGACGTCGTGCTGGTCGCCGCGCTCGGACACCCCTACGGGCCAAACGAGACGCGTGGCGTGTACCGCTCGACCGACGGCGGCGCGAGCTGGCGCCGCACGCTCTACCGGAACGCCGACACCGGCGCGATCGATCTCGCGTTCGAGCCCGGCAACACCGGCGTGGTCTACGCGGCGTTGTGGCAGACGCGCCGGCCGCCGTGGAGCGTCTACCCGCCCTCGAGCGGACCCGGCGGCGGCCTGTTCCAGTCGCGCGACGGCGGCGAGACGTGGGTGGAGCTCGCGGGTCACGGTCTGCCGGCAGCGCCGGGCCGCATCGGCATCGGCGTCTCGCCCTCTCAGCCGCAGCGCGTCTATGCGCTCGTCGACGCGGCCGAGGGGGGCCTGTACCGCTCCGACGACGCGGGCGCAAGCTGGAGCCGGGTGAGCGATGACCCGCGGATCTGGAAGCGCGGCTGGTACTTCGGCGGCGTCACGGTCGACCCGGGCAATAGCGATGTCGTCTACGTCTGCAATACCGCGTTGCACCGCTCCACCGACGGGGGCCGGAGTTTCCTCCCCGTCAAGGGCGCGCCGGGAGGCGATGACTACCACGAGCTGTGGATCGATCCGCGCGACCCGCAGCGCCGCATGCTCGGTGTCGACCAGGGCGCGGTGGTGACGCTCAACGGCGGCGCCACCTGGAGCTCGTGGTTCAACCAGCCGACCGGGCAGTTCTATCACGTCGTCACCGATGACCGCTTTCCCTACTGGGTGTACGGGGCGCAGCAGGATTCGGGCGCCGCCGGCGTCCCGAGCCGTACCGACAACATCGACGGCATAAACTTGAGCGAGCTCCGCGAGACTGCGGCCGGCGGCGAGAGCGACACCATCGCGCCCGACCCGCTGAACCCGCAGATCATCTTCGGCGGGCGCGTCGACAAGCTGGACCTGCGCACGGGACAGAAGCAGAGCGTCGCCCCGACGCTGGCGTACCCGGGGCTGTACCGCGGCACCTGGACCCTGCCGCTGGTGTTCTCGCGGGCCGACCCGCACGCGCTGTACTTCGGCAACCAACGCATCTTCCGCACCGTCGACCGCGGTCGCCACTGGCAGGCGATCAGCCCGGATCTCAGCCGCGAGAATCCCGCGACGCCCGCCAGCCTCGACGCCGCCACCGTCGCCGACCACGACAGCAACGGACCGCGCCGCGGCGTGGTATACGCGATCGGACCCTCGCCGCTCGATCCCGCCCTCATCTGGGCGGGCACGGACGACGGGCTCGTGTGGCGCAGCCCCGACGGCGGCGGCCATTGGCACAACGTCACCCCCGCCGCGCTCACCGACTGGTCGAAGATCGGAGCCATCGAGCCCTCGCACTTCGACGCCGCCAGCGCCTACATCGCCGTCGACCGCCATCGCCTCGACGATCCCCGGCCGTACATCTACCGCACGCATGACGGTGGCGCGAGCTGGACGCTGATCGCCGCGGGGCTTGCCGACGGCGGCGTACACAACTCCGTCAACGTGGTGCGCGAGGACCCGGCGCACCGCGGACTCCTCTATTGCGGCACCGAGCGCGGCGTGTACTTCTCGCTCGACGACGGCGCGCACTGGCAGCCGTTGCAGCAGAACCTGCCGCGCACCTCGGTGCGCGACCTCGAGGTGCATGGCGGCGATCTCGTCGTCGCGACCCATGGCCGCGGCCTGTGGCTCATGGACGATATCGCGCCGCTGCGCGCGCTCGCCGACGATGCGGGCGGCGGCACGCGCCTGCTGGCGCCTGCTCGCGCGGTGCGCGTCCGGCCCACCGGTTTCATCGGCTCGCCCATGCCCAAGGACGAGCCGATGGCAGCCAACCCGGCCCCCGGCGCCTACATCGACTACGTGCTCGACGGGGCCGCCGCCGGCGCAGTCGCCGAGCTCACCATCTCCGACACACGCGGCGCGGCCGTGCGCACCTTCAGGAGCGACGATCGACCGCCCCAACCCGATCCCGCCAAGGTGGTGATCGCACCCGAGTGGATCACCGCGCCGGCCGTGCTCGCCTCGGGCACCGGGGCGCATCGCTTCGTGTGGGACCTGCACTACGCGCCATGGCCGGGGCTCGTCGCCGAGGATCCGGAAGAGCCCGAGGAAGGCGTGTGGGCGCCGCCCGGTGAGTACCTTGTGGCGCTCAAGGCGGGCGGCCGCATCTACCGGCAGACCCTCCTCGTCACCGCCGACCCGCGCCTCACGCTGCCCGCCGCCGCCTACGCGCGCCAGTTCGCGCTGGCACGCGACATCGAGCGTGCACGCGCCGAGATCGCCGCGGCGCTCGCCGCGGCGGGACGTATTCACGGCGCCGTCGCCGAGCGCCGCCAGGACGCCGGCGCCGACCTGACCGCGGCACTCGCGGCCGCCGATGAGGAGCTGCTCGCGATCAGCGACCTCGCACCCCCAAAGCGCTCGCCGGACTCGATCGGCCCCCCGCCGGCCCGCGCCACCGGCCTGCGCTACCTCGCCGCCGCCTTCCACGATCTCGAGCGCGCCGTCGACGGCGCCGACTCAGCGCCCAGCGTCGATGCGGAGCGCGGCTACCTGCGCCACCGGACGCTGCTCGATGAGGCGCTGGCGAGGTGGGCGACGTTCAAGGGTGGCACCCTGGCGCGCCTCAACGCGCAGCTCGAGGCGAACGCCGCCGCGGCCATCGCCCCGTAGGCGCCGCGCGACCGGAGCACGACCGATGCACAGTGCGAAGTACACCAACCATCTCATCACCGAGACGAGTCCTTATCTGCGGCAGCACGCCCACAACGCGGTGGAGTGGTACCCGTGGGGAAGCGAGGCGCTCGAGCGGGCGCGCCGCGAGGGCAAGCCGATTCACCTGAGCATCGGCTACGCCGCCTGCCACTGGTGTCACGTGATGGCCCACGAGAGCTTCGAGGACGAAGCGACGGCGCGCCTCCTCAACGACAACTTCGTCAACATCAAGGTCGACCGCGAGGAGCGCCCCGACATCGACCGCATCTACCAGATTGCGCAGCAGATGATCACCCAGCGTGGCGGCGGCTGGCCGCTCACCATGTTTCTGACGCACGACGACCAGCGCCCGTTCTTCGGCGGCACCTATTTCCCGCGCGAGGCGCGCTACGGCCTCCCCGCCTTCCCGGATCTGCTCAAGCGGGTGGTCGAGTTCTACCGCACGCACGAGCCCGAGATGCGCGCGCAGAATGCCGCGCTGGTGGCGGCGCTCGCCGACATCAACTATCCGCCGGCGCCGCCCGGGACCGAGCTCACGGACGCGCCCCTCAGGGCCTGCCGCGCGCAGCTCGCCGGCAGCTTCGATAAGCGCAATGGCGGCTTCGGCGGCGCACCGAAGTTTCCGCAGCCGAAGGCGCTCGAGCGGCTGCTGCGCGACTGGCGCAGCAGCGCGCCGGGCGATGAAGCGGGCCTCGCGTCGCTCTACATGGCGAGCTTCAGCCTGCGGCGCATGGCCGAGGGCGGCATCAATGATCAGCTCGGCGGGGGCTTCTGCCGCTACTCGGTCGACGAGCGCTGGATGATTCCGCACTTCGAGAAGATGCTGTACGACAACGCGGCGCTGCTCGCCGTGTACGCCAACTCCTCGCTCGGAACCGCCGACGGCTTCTACACACAAGTGGCGCTCGAGACCGCCGGCTGGGCGCTGCGCGAGATGCAATCGCCGGAGGGCGGCTTCTACTCGAGCCTGGACGCCGACTCCGAAGGTCATGAGGGCAGGTTCTATGTCTGGGACCGCGAGGAGGTGCGGCGCGCGCTCAGCCCTGAGGAGCTCGCGGTGTTCGCGCCGCGCTACGGCCTCGAGCGGGAAGCCAACTTCGAGGGACACTGGCATCTGTACGTCAACGCGACCGTGGAGCAGATCGCCGCGGTACTGCAGCGCCCCCCCGCCGAGGTGAGTGCGCTGCTCGGGAGCGCCCGCGCCAAGCTGCTCGCTTTGCGCGCGCAGCGCGTGCGCCCCGGGTGCGACGACAAGATCCTCACCTCCTGGAATGCGCTCATGATTCGCGCCCTGGCGATCGCCGCGCGCGTGCTCACGGCCGAGCGGCTGGCCGCCGCCGCGAGCCGGGCTCTCGATTTCGTCCGCAGTACCCTGTGGCGCGACGGGCGCCTGCTCGCCACCTGCAAGGACGGCCGGGCGCATCTCAACGCCTACCTCGACGACTACGTCTACCTGGTGGATGCGGTGCTCGAGCTGCAGCAGGTGCGCTTCCGCGCCGAGGAGCTGGAGTTCGCGCGGCAGCTGACCGAGGTGGTGCTGGCGCGCTTCGCCGACGGGGAGAAGGGCGGCTTCTACTTCACCTCCGACGACCACGAGCAGCTGATCCACCGCTCCAAGACCTTCAGCGACGATGCCATCCCGTCCGGCAACGGCATCGCCGCCTTCACCCTGCAGCGCCTCGGACATCTGCTCGGTGAGCCGCGCTATCTCGCTGCGGCCGAGCGCACGCTGCGGGCGGCGTGGCCGGCGCTCGAGAAGTCTCCCCTGGCGCACGTCACGCTGGTCACCGCGCTCGAGGAGATGCTGCAGCCGCCGGAGATCGTGATCCTGCGTGGCGAGGCGCAGGCGATCGAAGCCTGGCGGCGGGAGCTGGCGCGCAGCTTCACCCCGCGGCGCCTGGTGCTGGCGATTCCCGCCGACGCCACCACCCTGCCGGCGGCGCTCGCCGACAAGACACCTCGCGGTGAGTCGGTCGCCTACATCTGCCGCGGCAGCACCTGCTCGGCGCCGGTGGATTCGCTCGCTGCGCTGCTCGAGCAGCTGCACCCGGGCGGCGCGCGCTAGCGGCCGGGCCGCCGCCCGCCCGCCGCCTTGCGATCCAAGCTAACTCGGGCTCAAAGGAACCACTCGCACCCGACGCCCGCCCTGTGGGTACTACTTCACCCACTCATAGAGAGGCTTGCCCTTGTCGACGACGTGCACGCTCAGGAGCTTGAGCGGCTGATCCCCTACCACGGTGAACCCGGCGTGCGGTACGTCCCGCAGATTCATGAAGGAGCTTCCGGTCTGCATCAGGGTCGGTGGCTGGCCGGGAAGCTGCACCATCGTTCCCTGCAGCACGTAGCCGGTCTCGATGCCGTGATGCGTGTGACGCGGCAGGATCTCGCCCCTCCTGATCTCGCTGATCGATGTGATGACCTCCACCGCCGTGTCCGGGAATGTCGGGAGATCCGCGCGCCTGAGCTCCTGCCGCTGAGGCAGATCGCCCGGCGTGCTGTCCGCCCACACGGTGGCCATCACCGCGCAGGCCGCAAGGATCACTGTCGGCCGCAAGAATCGCATACGGTTACTCCGGCAGCGTCTCGCCCGAGCCGCCGAATTCCTTGGGGAAGTCCTTGAGCTTCGGCAGCCCGTCCCGCATCCGCAGCACCGTCTCCTGGTAATTGACGTGAACGCCGGGCGTGAACTTGAGCCCCGGCAGCAGCGCCGCGAACACGTCCGTCAGTTTGAGCGGCGGGTGCTCGGCGAACAGGTGCCCGCCACAGGTCTTGCACCACTTGCGGTAGCTCGCCGGCGTCTTGTTATAGGTGCCGATGTTGTCGGCACCCCGGGTCACCTTGACGGCGCTCGGCTGCCACAAGGTGAACGCGTTCACCGGTCCCCCGGACCAGTGCCGGCACGATTCGCAATGGCAGTAGCCCATCGCCGCCGGCTCGCCGCTGACGGTGAACTCGACGGCGCCACAGAAGCACTTACTCTTATATTCACTCATGGTGGTCTCCCCTAGGAAAGCAGCTCGACGTTGCCGCCGATCGCCGCGGTGTTGATCGTGAGCGTTCTCTCGGTCGCGAAGCGCAGCAGGTAGTGGGGTCCGCCGGCCTTCGGACCGGTACCCGACAGGCCCTGGCCGCCGAAGGGCTGCACGCCGACCACCGCGCCGATCATGTTGCGGTTCACGTAGGTGTTGCCGACCGGCAGGGACTGGAACACGTGCTCTGCGACGCTCTCGAGGCGGCTGTGGACCCCGAGCGTCAGTCCGTAGCCCGTGCCGCGGATCGCTGCCAGCACCTGCGGCAGCTGGTCGCTGCGGTAGCGCGCCACGTGCAGGATCGGCCCGAACTCCTCGGTCTGCAGCTGATCGAGCGAGCGCAGCTCGAACATCTGCGGCGGGAAATAGTGCCCGACCGCCGCCAGGGAGGGCTCGAGCTCGCACGCGTATACGAGCTTGGCTTCGCGGCGCATGCGCTCGGCATGGAGCGCGAGCCGCGTCTTCGCCGCCTCGGAGATCACCGGGCCCACGTCCGTGGCGAGCTCGGCCGGTGGGCCGATGTGCAGCTCCCGCATCGCGCCGGTCAGCATCTCGATGACGCGCTCGGCGATCTCCTCCTGCAGGTACAGCACCCGCAGCGCCGAGCAGCGCTGACCCGCGCTCGTGAACGCGGAGGTGATCGCGTCGTCGACGACCTGCTCGGGGAGCGCCGTCGCGTCGACCACCATGGCGTTCACGCCGCCGGTCTCGGCAATGAGCGGCACGATGGGGCCGTCGCGGCTGGCGAGCGTGCGGTTGATCGTGGCCGCGGTCGCAGTCGAGCCGGTAAAGGCCACGCCGGCAAGCGCCGGATGCGTCAGGGCCACGGCGCCGAAGGCCGGCCCGTCCGCGGGCGTGAGCTGCAGCACCGCGGCGGGAATGCCCGCCTCGTGCAGCAAGCGCGTCATGGCATGCGCGATCAGCGGCGTCGCCGGCGCGGGTTTCGCCACCACGGCGTTGCCGGCCGCGAGCGCCGCAGTGATCTGGCCGGTGAAGATCGCCAGCGGGAAATTCCACGGGCTGATGCACACGAACACGCCGCGGCCGTGAAGCGAGAGCGTGTTGCGCTCACCGGTGGGCCCGGGCATCTCCACGGGCGCGCCGAAGAGCTCGCGGGCGCGCGCGGCGTAGTAGCGGCAGAAGTCCACCGCCTCGCGCAGCTCCGCCACCGCATCCGGCAGGGTCTTGCCCGCCTCGCGCACCAGCAGGCTCAGGAACCGCCCGCGCCGCTCCTCGAGGAGCTCAGCCGCACGGGTCAGGCACGCGGCGCGCTCAGCTGCCGCGGTGGCATCCCACGCGCCCTGGGCGCGGGCCGCCGCCGCCATCGCCTCGCGAATCTCCTCGGCGGTCGCATCGCGCGTGAAGCCGACGGTCTCGCGCGTGTCGGCCGGCGAGACGACGCGAACCTCGGCGTCGCGCACCGTACGGCCGCTCAGCAGGGGTCCGCCGCGGTGGCTCTCGGCGGCATGCGCGCGCAGCTCGCTCTCGAGCAGGGCGAGCGTCGCGGGATCGCCGAAGTCCTCGCCGGCGGAATTGGTGCGCTCCGCGCCGAAGAGCGCCGCCGGCTCGCGCACGCGCGCGGCGCCGGACGATCCTGCGTCATTCAGGGACGAGATGGGGTCACGCACGACCTGCTCCACGGGAATCTGCGGATCCATGAACTGGTGGACGAAGGAGCTGTTGGCGCCGTTCTCGAGCAGCCGCCTGACGAGGTAGGGCAGCAGCTCCTCGTGCGTACCGACCGGCGCGTATACCCGCACCGGCGGCAGGTCCGGCAGCTCGGCGCGCGCCGCCGCGTAGAGGGCTTCGCCCATGCCGTGCAGGCGCTGAAACTCGTAAGCGACGCCCGCCGGCGCAAGCGCCAGCACCGCCGCCGCGGTGTAGGCGTTGTGGGTGGCGAACTGCGGATAGATCACGTCGCTCGCGGCGAACAGGCGCCGCGCGCCCTCGAGGTAGCTCACGTCGGTGGCGGCCTTGGAGGTATAGACCGGGAAGCTCGCGAGTCCCCGCTCCTGGGCGCGCTTGATCTCGCTGTCCCAGTAAGCCCCCTTCACGAGGCGTACCGTCATGCGCCGGCCCGAGTCGCGGGCGAGCTGCGCGACCCAGTCGAGCACCAGCGGCGCGCGGCGCCCGTAGGTCTGCACCGCGAGTCCGAGTCCCTCCCAGCTGCGGGTCGCGCCATCGCGCGCCAGTGTCTCGCTGATGTCGAGCGACAGGTCGAGCCGGTCGGCCTCCTCGGCGTCGATCGTCATGCCGATGCCGGCCCGCGCGGCGCGGCGCGCCAGATCGAGCATGCGGGGGCCAAGCCGCTCGTGCACCCGGCCGCTCTGCAACTGCGTGTAGCGCGGCTCGAGCGCCGAGAGCTTCACGGAGATCGCGGAGCGCGCATGCACCGTACCGGGCGACTGACCGCCCAGCGCGTCGATCGCGTGCGCGTAATCCTCGAAGTAGCGCTCGGCGTCGGCCTCGGTGCGCGCACCCTCGCCGAGCATGTCGAAGGAGCACAGCGCCAGGTCCGGCTCCGCGCGGGCGCGCTTCAGCGCCGCGTCGATGGTCTCACCGACGATGAAGGCATGCCCGAGCATCTGCATCGATTGGCGCAGCGCCGCGCGCACGATCGGGGCGACCACGGGCTTGGTGAGGCTCGCCGCCGAGACTTCCCCGGAGAGCTCGGCCGAGACCTCGGGGAGGAGCCTGCCGGCGGCGCCGAGCAGGGTAAACCCGGTGCGCAGCAGCAGATCGGTGTCGCCGCGCACGCCGGCGTTGCGGATGGCGACGAGCCGCTCGGCGATCAGCTGGTCGGCGCGCTTCGAATCGGGTGTGCGCAGCAGCGCCTCCGCCAGGCTCATGAGCGCCCTGCCCTGCGCGCTGTCGAGGGGAAACTGCTCGAGCGTGCGCTCGATGAGCGGGCGAGCGCGCGGGTCGGCACGCGCCGCCTCGACCCAGCGCGCGGCACGCTCGCGCGCCTGCGCCAGGGCCGTCTGCAGGTCGATCAGCCCGGTGAGCATCTCGCTGGAGGCGCCGGCCTCCGGGCGCAGCGTCGCCTCGCGCAGCAGCGCCCGCAGCCCCGCGAGGCTGTGCGCCTGCGACCCGCTGACGGCGCTCATGTCAGCGGCTCGCCGCGCCCTCGAGCACCGCGGCCACCGAGCGCGCGAAGTATTCGAGATTCTCGCGCCGCAGACCCGCGATGTTCATGCGGCTGTCCCCGATCATGTAGACATGATGGCGCGCGCGCAGCTCCTGTACCTGCTCGCTGGTGATCCCAAACAGCGAGAACATGCCGTGATGGCGCGCGATGAAGCTGAAGTCGCGGCCCGGACAATACTCCGCAAGGTGCCGCACCACCTCGCGCCGCAAGCCCTGGACACGCTCGCGCATGAGATCGACCTCGGCGATCCACTGCGCGCGCAGCGCCGTATCGCTCAGGATCCCGTGGACGATGGCGGCGCCGTGATCCGGCGGCATCGACCACAAGCCGCGCGCCAGGCGCACCAGCTGACTCATGGCGGCGTCGGCCTGCGCCGGCGACTCGCACAGGATGCCGAGCGCACCGGTGCGCTCGCGGTAGAGGCCGAAGTTCTTCGAGCACGACACGGCGAACAGCACCTCGGGCAGCTCGGCGCAGAAGAGGCGCAGACCGAAGGCGTCGGCATCGAGTCCCTCGCCGAGGCCCTGGTAAGCCATGTCGATGAAGGGCAGCAGCCGCCGGCGCTTCACCAGCGAGAGCAGCTCCCGCCACTCACCCGGCGACAGGTCGGCGCCGGTCGGGTTGTGACAGGAAGCGTGCAGCAGCACCGCGGCCCGCGGCGGCAGCCGCTCGAAGGCCGCCAGCATGTCGGAGAACAGCACCCCGCCCGACGCGGCCCCGTAGTACGGATAGTGCTCGAGCTTGAGCCCGCTGCCTGAGAGGAGTGGCACATGGTTGACCCAGGTCGGCGTGCTGAGCAGCACCACCGAGTCGGGCGAGGCGAAGCGGATCAGCTCCGCCCCGAGACGCAGCGCCCCGCACCCGCCCGGACTCTGGATGATGCGCACCCTGCCGGCGCCGAGCGCCGCGTGCTCGCTCCCCAGCACCAGCCGCGCCATCTCCTGATTGAAGCCGGGGTTTCCCGCCGGTCCTACGTAGGTCTTGGTGGTCTGGCGCTCGATGAGGGCACGCTCGGCCTTGCGCACGGCCGCCGGTACCGGCGTCTCGCCCTCGGCGTCGCGGTACACGCCGACGCCGAGATCCACCTTGCGCGGATCGGGGTCGGCGCGGAACGCGGCCATGAGGCTGAGGATGCTGTCGGCCGTGATCAGCTCGAGCCGTTCAAACATGGTGGTGTCCTCAGCGCAACGGTAGCACGTTACGGACCCGTCACCACCGCCCAGGGGCCTCTGCCGGTGGCGACCCGGGCCGTCACGGCCGCAGTTGCGGTGTCGACGATTGCCACGTCCCCGGCCGGACCGTCGGGGCTGTAGAGGCGCTGTCCACTTGCCGCCAGCGCGATCCCCCACGGGCGTCCGCCACAGGCGACCTCGGCGACGAGGCTGGGTCCGTCGATCGCCACGACCGCCACCGTGCCGGCGCGGCCGGTCCCCACGTAGAGGCGTCCGCGCTGCGTATCGAGCGCCACGCCCATGGGACGCGCCTGCGGGGCCAGCCTGAAGAACTCGCCGCTGGGAGCGCCGGCGGGGACCGTGACGCGATAGATGCTCGCGTCCGCCTCTCCGGACACGTAAGCCAGGCGGCTGTCGGAGGTGAACGCCAGGTCGCGCGGGCGTGCCCCGACGGTGGCCCTGGCCAGGATTGCGTAGGAGCTCGCGTCGACGATGGTCACGCTGTTGTCCTCCTCACTCGTGACCAGCACCCAGCGCCCGTTGGGCGAGAGGCGCACGCCCTCGGGCTCGCGGCCCACCGCCACGGTCGCCAGCACCCGGCCGCGCGCCGCATCGACGACCGCGAGCCGCGCGGCGTCCTCCTCCGAGACGAACAGCCGGCGGCCGTCGCGGCTCACGGCGACGCGCTCCGGGTCGGTGACTCCCGTGAGAAGGCGCGTGCGCGCGAGCGCCGCCGTGTCGATGACCGCGATACCGTCGGCGGAAGGGTCGCGCTTGAGCTGCGCGCACTGCGCGTCCGTCAGCGGCGGCGGGCACTTCGGCACGCCGCTCACCGCGACGTACAGCAGCCGGCCGTCGGGACTCAGCGCCAGGCCCCGCGGGCGCTTGCCGACGGCGATCGTGGCGATTGCCGCGCTGCGATCGGCGTCGATGACGGTGACGGTCCCGTCGTCCTCGTTGCTGACGTAGGCCCGTTCCGCCTGCGCGACGGGCGCCAGCGCCAGCCAGGCAACGGCCAGGCCCAGGCACTGCCACGGCAGAGCTTCCCCCCTCGCCGCGGCGGGGTCACGAATCGGACTCATGGATTTATCGTAATGCCAATAAGACGCAAGTCCCACTTCCGGGGGCCGGCCATGTTAACTTACGCCGCCCTGCCGATAAGGATACCGAGCCGCCTCATGCCGCAAGCCTCCGCCGCGACAAAGCCACCGCTGATCTGGGCGAACGCCCTGATGTTCGCCCTCACGGCCGCCGCCGCGGCGGTGCTGGTGCCCTGGTACGGCCTGCGCTACGGCTTCACGGCCGCGGACTGGGGCATCTTCGTCTTCTTCCTGGTCGCGAACGGCATATCGATCACCGGCGGCTATCACCGCCTGTGGGCGCACCGCACCTACGAGGCGCATCTGGGCTTGCGCATCTTCTATCTGATCTTCGGCACCATGGCGCTGCAGAACAGCGCCTTCGTCTGGTGCAGCGGGCATCGCAGCCATCACCTCTACGTCGACGACGTCGATCGCGACCCGTACTCGGCGCGGCGCGGCTTCTGGTTCTCGCACATCGGCTGGATGCTGCGCGAATACCCGAGCGGCAAGCCGGACTTCGCCAACATTCCCGACCTGAAGAAGGACCGGCTGCTCGCCTTCCAGCACCGCTACTACGTGCCGCTGGCGGTGGCGCTGAATTTCGGCCTGCCGCTCGCCGCCGGCCTCGCGTTCCACGACGTCTGGGGCATGCTGATCCTCGCCGGGGTGCTGCGCCTCGTGTGGAGCCACCACGTCACCTTCTTCATCAACTCGCTCGCCCACATGTGGGGCAGCCGCCCGTACACCGAGGACAACACCGCGCGCGACAATCCGGCGCTCGCCGTGATCACCTACGGCGAGGGCTACCATAACTTCCACCACATCTTCGCCCACGACTACCGCAACGGCGTGCGCTGGTGGCAGTGGGACCCGACCAAGTGGCTGATCGCCGGCCTCGCGTGCGTCGGGCTCACCCGACGCCTCAAGCGCACCCCCTGGTTCCAGATCCAGCGCGCGCTGCTCGCCATGCAGTTCACGCGCGCCGAGAAGCGCCTGGCCGATCTACCCAGCGTGGGCCACTCGCACATCGAGCAGCTGCGCGCGCGCATCGCGCACGAGTACGAGGCGTTCCTCGCCGCGATCGCCGACTGGGCGCGCGTCAAGGAACAGTGGCTCGAGGAGAAACGGCGCGCCGTCATCGAGCAGTGGCAGCACTCGGAGCTGCAGGGCAAGCTCCGGGACATCGAGCGCGCGCTCGGCCGCCAGCGTCGGCGCATGCGGCTGCTGCAGGCGCAACTCGCCTAGGCGAGCCGAAAAGTCCTGCGGGCTTTTCCGCAGGCCACCCACTCGCGGATAAGCACTCGCCGGCAAGAGGCGGGGCTGCGCCGCGCTACAATAGCCCGCCATGGGGCGCATCTTCGAAGTCCGCAAGCACACGATGTTCGCGCGGTGGAACCGCATGGCGAAGCAATTCGCCCGCATCGCGAAGGACATCACCATGGCCGTCAAGTCGGGTGGCCCGGATCCGGCCTCCAATCCCGTGCTGCGCCGGACCATTCAGAACGCGCGCGCCGTCAACATGCCCAAGGACCGCATCGAGGCCGCGATCAAGCGCGCCTCGGGGCGGGATGCCACCAACTATCACGAGGTGCTCTACGAGGGCTACGCGCCGCATGGCGTGGCGCTGCTGGTGGAGACCGCGACCGACAACCCGACGCGCACGGTGGCGGCGGTCCGCAACGTCATCACCAAGAACGGCGGCAACCTCGCCACCAGCGGCAGCGTCAGCTTCCTGTTCAAGAAGATGGGCGTCTTCCGGCTCGATCCCGCCGGCATCGACCAGGATGACCTCGAGCTCTATCTCATCGATCACGGTCTCGAGGAGATGGGCGAGAGCACGGGTGAGAAAGGCGAGCCGCAGCTGGTGATCCGCTGCGCGTTCGCGGATTTCGGCAAGCTGCAGGAGGCGCTCGAGGCGCGCGGCCTGACGCCGCTCTCGGCCGAGCATGAGTACATCTGCACCGCGCCCACGGAGCTGCCCGAGGCGCAGGCCACCGAGGTGCTCACGCTAATCGATCGCCTGGAGCAGGACGACGACGTCCAGCGGGTCTTCCACACGCTCGCCTGAGGACCACCGTGCAGGACTATCGCCTCGAGCCAGCCCGTGTCAGCGATGCGGCGCGGCTCGCGGCCATGTCGCATGAGCTCATCGAGTCCGGCCTGCGGCCGGCGTGGGGCGCCGAGCGCATCCGCTGGTACGTGCGCCATCCCGAGAGCGTGGTGCTGACCGCGCGCAGCGACCGCACCATCGCCGGCTTCGCCATCATGCGCTACGCCGACGAGGCCGCACACCTCAACCTGCTGGCGGTCGATCCCGCGTACCGCCGCCGCGGCATCGCGCGGCGTCTGGTGACCTGGCTCGAGGAGACCGCGCTCACCGCTGGTACCTTCATCGTCGGGCTCGAGCTGCGCGCGCTCAACGAGCCGGCGCGCGACTTCTACCGCGCGCTCGGCTACCGCGAGGTGGGACACGTACCGGGCTACTACCAGGGAATCGAGGCTGCGATCCGCATGGAGCGCGACGTGCGCGTCAGTCGGCCGGCCGCGGCTCGATCCTGAAGTCGAACTCGTAGGAATGGGCGCCGTCGGGCGCCACCTTGATGCGCATGCTGCCGGTGAGGCCCGTGAGCTCGCCGGTGCCCGAGTCGGGCACGACCGTGATGGTCGATTCGGGCGCGCCGCGCCTCATGGTGGCGCTGTGCAGCAGCACGAAGCTGCCGGCGCGGCCCTGGAGCTTGCCCGTGACACGCTCGAGCGCCACGTAGCCGGCCGAGCCCTTGACCTCGCTCTGGGTGGCGAGCATCTCGCCCTTGGCGCTCGCCTCGAGATCGCCGTGGAAGCGCTTGTCGATCGTCAGCCGCCCGAGGTTGGCCGAACGCGCGATCTGCGTGTCGGGTTTCTGCGGCGTGACCTTGACCTCGAAGGGCCCGCTGGCGTGATGAGTCATGCGAGTCTCCTTGGGGCTCATGGGCTCAGCCCGGCATGGGCGTCATCTGCCCGGCGAGCACGTCCTCGAACCCGAAGTTGCGCAGGTCCCGCACCCGCTGCGGATAGAGTATGCCATCGAGATGATCTACTTCGTGCTGCACGACGCGCGCGTGAAAGCCTTCGACCGTGCGGTCGAGGGGCGCGCCGCAGGCATCGAAGCCCTGGTAGCGCAGCCGCCGGTAGCGCGGCACCAGGCCGCGCATCCCGGGGACCGAGAGGCAGCCTTCCCAGCCCTCTTCCTGCTCCTCATCGAGCACGGTGAGCTGCGGATTCACCAGAACCGTGTAGGGCACGGGCGTCAGCTGCGGGTAGCGCGGATTGTCCTTCAGCTCGAAGATCACCACGCGCAGGCTCACGCCGATCTGCGGCGCGGCGATCCCGGCGCCGCTCGAGGCCCTCATGGTGTCGTCCATGTCGCTGACGAGCGCGGCGAGCTCGGCGTCGAAGCGCGTCACCGGGGCCGCCACCTCCCGGAGCAGCGGCTCGCCCATCCTGAGCACCCGGCGAACGGCCATCGCGCCCGACCTCAGCGCGCCGCCGGCGTGCCGCGGTGCGGCTCGACCGCGATCGAGATGCGGTGGTCGCGAAAGATCAGCGGTGCGGCCGCGGCGTGCTCGGCCTCGGCCACGGCCGCGGTGACGAGATGATGATGCGGCGAGAGTTCACACACCGGATCCGCATTGGCGGCGTCGCCGGTCAGAAGATAGGCCTGGCAGCGGCAGCCGCCGAAGTCCTTCGAGCGCTCGGGGCAGCTGCGGCACGGCTCCTTCATCCACGCCTCGCCACGGAAGTGATTGAAGGCCGGCGAGTCGTACCAGATCTCGCGCACGCTGTGCGCGCGCACGTTGGGACACTCGAGCCCCGGCAGCATGCGCGCGGCGTGGCAGGGCATGGCGAGGCCGTCGGGCGCGATCGCCAGAAACACGCTCCCCAATCCGTTCATGCACGGCTTGGGGCGCGTCTCGAAGTAATCCGGCACCACGAAGTACACCTGCATCGCGGGGACGCGCGCGCGAAACCGCCGCGTCACCTCTTCCGCGCGCTCGAGCTGCGCACGGCTCGGCAGCAGGTGCGCGCGGTTGAGCCAGGCCCAGCCGTAGTACTGCGTGTTGGCGAGCTCGACGTACTGCGCACCCATGCGCTCCGCCATCGCCAGGATCTCGTCGACGTGATCGATGTTGAGCCGGTGCAGCACCACGTTGAGCACCATCGGATAGTCGTACCTGCGGATGAGCTCCGCCACCCTCGCCTTAAGCTCGAAGGTGCGGGTGCTGCTCAGGAAATCGTTCAGCTCGCGCGTGCTGTCCTGGAACGACAGCTGGATGTGGTCGAGGCCGGCGCGCTTCAGCGCACGAATACGCTCCTCGGTCATACCGACGCCGGAGGTGATCAGGTTGATGTAGTAGCCGAGCGCGTGCGCTTCCGCCACGATGGACTCGAGGTCCTCGCGCACCAGCGGCTCGCCCCCCGAGAGCCCGAGCTGCACGGCCCCGAGCGCGCGCGCCTCGCGCAGCACCCGCGTCCATTCCGAGGCCGGGAGCTCCGCGCCCACCGCGGCGAAGTCGGTCGGGTTGTAACAGAAGACGCAGTGCAGCGGGCAGCGGTAGGTGAGCTCGAGCAGCAGCCACAGCGGTGGGCCCACGCCATGCGACCTCTCCGGTGGGCCCACGCTCATGCGCGCAGCTCCAGCCAGCGCCGCTCGAGGGCGAGCTCGACAAACGCCGCGACGTCGTCGCCGAGATCCGCAGCGCCGTAGGTGCGCTCGAGGTCCGCGACGATCTCCGCCAGCGTACGCACCCCGTCGCAGCGCGCGAGGATCGCCCCGGCGCTGCCGTTGAGCTTCACCATGCCCTCGGGGTAGAGGAGCACGTGCGCCTCCTGTGCCGGCTCCCACTGCAGCCGCAGGCCGTGGGCGATCGCGGGCCGCGCGCTGGCGCTCAGTGCGCTCACGGCGTCACTCCATACGCAAGCGCCATCGCATCGTTCATCTGCCAGAGGATGTCGAGCTTGAGCTTGAGGACCTCGAGCGCGCGCTCCTGTGCCGGACGCGTGCTGAAGCGCTCGAGGGTCACGGCGAGGGCGAACTCGACATCGCGCCGGGCGCGGCTCATGCGACTCTGGAAATAGCCGAGGCCCGCGGGATCGATCCACGGGTAATGCTGCGGCCAGCCTGCCAGGCGCTGGCGGTGGATCTCCGGCGCGAACAGCTCCGTGAGCGAGGCGCACACGCCTTCCGGCCAGGGTGCGCGGCGCGCGAAGTTGACGTACGCATCGACCGCGAAGCGCACGCCGGGCAGCAGCAGCGAAAGGCTCTCGACCTCGGCACGCTCGAGGCCGACGGCCTCCGCGAGCCGCAGCCACGATTCGATGCCGCCGGGATCCTCGCCGTAGCCGTCATGGTCGAGGATGCGCTGCACCCAGTTGCGGCGTACCCCGCGCTCGTCGCAGTTGGCGATGATCGCCGCGTCCTTCAGCGGGATGCTGACCTGGTAGTAGTAGCGGTTCGCCACCCAGCCACGGATCTGCTCGCGGCTCGCCTTGCCGGAGTTGAGCATGATGTTGAAGGGGTGATGGATGTGATAAGCGCGGCCGCGCTCGCGCAGGCGCGCCTCGAAGTCCGCGCGCGACCAGGCGGCCTCGCTCACAGCGCGATCTCCATTCCGTCCCAGGCGACCTCGACGCCGGCCCGTGCCAGCACCGCGCGCTCGGGCGAGTCTTCGTCCAGGATCGGATTGGTGTTGTTCACGTGGATGAGGATCCTGCGCGTGGCGCGCGGCAGCTTCCCGAGCCACTCGAGCATGCCGCCGGCGCCACTCTGGGGCAAATGGCCGAGGTCGCGGGCGCGCTTCGACGCCAGGCCCTGCGCCATCATCTCCTCATCGCTCCAGAAAGTGCCGTCGATGAGCACACAGGCCGCCGCCTCGAGCGCGCGCCACAGCGCCGGCTCCATGGCCCCGAGCCCGGGCGCGTACACCGCGGCCCGGCCGGTCGCGGTATCGCTGATGACGAGCGCCACGTTGTCGCCCGGGATCGGAGCCGCGCGATGCGGCGAGTACGGCGCGGGCTTGCTCGCCACCGCGAGCGCCCGCCAGCGCACGCCCGCGACTCCGTCGACCGCGAACTCCTCGCCCGAGCTCGCCATGCGCCGCCGGTCGATGCCGCAGTAGTGCCCGAGCACCCTGAAGATCGGATTGCCGCCGCTCAAGTCGGCGTAGGCCGCGTCGGTGCACCAGATGGCGAGCGGCGCCGTGGACTCGCGCAGCATGAAGAGCCCGGCGGTGTGATCGATCTGCGCATCGACCAGCACGATGCCCGCGATCCCGGTGTCGCGCGGCGCCCGTGCGGGCTGCAGCTCGGGGCAGCTCTTGAGCTGCGCGAGGATATCGGGAGATGCGTTGACGAGCGCCCAGGCGTCCGTCCCGGAGCCGGCGACGGCGATCGAGGACTGCGTCCTCGGCGCGGCACGCACCGTGCCGCGGCGCACGCCCGAGCAGTTATGGCAGTTGCAATTCCACTGGGGAAACCCGCCGCCGGCGGCAGACCCCAGTACCCGGATTCTCACGATGCATCGAGCTTAAGGCGCGACCATTCCGGGCCGGTGCCCGGCCGCCTGCAGCCAGGTACTAGCGCCTGGCGATATACATCGTGACTTCCATGCCGAAACGCAGCTCGACCGCCCGCGGAGTTTCCCAGCGCATTCCGATGCTCCTGTTGCTGTAGCGCACCAAGATACCGAATTACCCGGGGCGCCGCAAAGGCACCTGTTTCTTACTTATGGAGGCTCAAGCCTCGCCGCCGCGGCCCACCGCCACGCGGCGGGTGAGGCGCTCGAGCGAGCGGCGCGCCGCGGCCTTGGCGATGTGCTTGCACCAGAGTGGCTCGCGCTGGCCCGCCTGGCGGCGGAACTTGTCGCAATCGCAGGTCCAGAGGATGTGATCGTCCTGGGTCTTCAGGACCTGGACCGTCCGGCTCGGAAAGCTGTAGGTGCCGAGCACTTCGTTCTCGACCGGCTTCTGCCGGCGCAGGCGGATCGCGACCATGGCGGGGAGACTAACGCACCTCTCCTGTGGATCGCTTGTGGATTAGCTGTGTATAGAGCGCTCAGGGGGAGACGATCTTGGCCTTGATCGCCTCGTACTCGGCGTCGGTGATGAGCCTGGCATCGAGCAGCCGCTTCGCCTCCTGCAGGCGCCGCACCGCATCATCCCCGCCCGCCGCGGCCGTCCCCGGGAGTGTGCCTCCCGACATAACCTGGATACCGCCCGAGCGCGCCCGCAGCTCCTCGAGCTCGCGTACCCGGCGCTTCTCGCGCCAGGCCTGATCCTGCGCCTGGCAGATGCGATAGACCGCCTGCGCCTGGTCCTTGCGCAGGCCCTTGAGCTCCACGCGCTGCGCGCCCGGCGCGCTGAGCGAGGCCAGATCGGTGGCCTTGCCGGCGCGAATCCCGAGATCCGCCCCGAGCACGCCCACCCGCAGCGTGACTTCCTCCAGGTCCTGCCAGCGCACGGTGACCAGGTCGAAGCCGCCGAGCAGCGGACGGGTGATGATGATCAGCCGCCCGCTGGTCGCGGCGACGAGCACCCGGCGATGGGTGAGGGCGAACATCCGCCGCTGGATCGCCCACGCCTCGATCGCTTCCCCGGCGATCAGCACCGAGCGCAGGTCGCCGAGCGGCTTCTCGAGACCGCCCTCCTCGGAGTCGGGTATGTCGCTCATGGGGGCACGCTGTCCGGCGGCTACTTCTTGGCCACGATCTCGGCGCGCAACTCGCGCAGCTTCGTCTTGATGATGCGCGCGTTCGCCGGGCCCATGCGGATCAGCAGCTTCTGTCCGGCGGAGCGCGACTCGAGCGCAGTGTCCGCGTACGTATAGAAGACGCGCGGCTGCTCGAGGGGGATCGGCGGGGCGACCTCGGGCGTTTCGAGCAGGTGATCGATCACCTCGACCACGCGGTCGTTGAAGTACTTGCCCGGGTAGCCGAGATCCTCATAGGCCTGCTGGAACAGCGGATAGAGCCGCTGGTACATGGCCGCGAGACCCTTGACGTCGGCCGCCTGCACGGCACGCACGAAGGTCGTGTAGCGATCGAAGTTGGCCTCACTGAGCACCACCAGGTCGCCCTGGGTGGAGACCACCGACTGTCCGGCGGTCGGCTTCACGGGGCGCAGCTCCACGGCCAGCTTGTGGCGCGGCAGGTTGTCGACCGTGACGACGATGTGCCGCACGATGTTCTGCGGCACGAGCAAGGTCTCGATGGTCGGACGTCCCAACACGCCCGTGAGCGAGTCCTGCACCAGCGAGTCGCTGTCGTTGAGCGCCGGCAGCGCCTCGGACCCCGCGCCCGACGCAGGCATCGGGTGCGACACCGCCGGCTGAGCCGCGGTGGGCGCGGGCGCCGCCGGCGCGGCCGCCGCCGCCGGTGCCGGCCCCGCCGGGTGGAACAGGAACTTGTACCAGAGGGCGAAGCCGATGGCCGCGGCGATCACCAGGCCGCCGAGCCACCAGAGGAGTTTGCGCCGGAACGAGTCCGGAGTCTCGTCTTCCCACATCGTGAGACGTCCTCGCAAGCAACCAACCAGACGCCGACTCTACTCCCCTTTGAGCCGGGGCGGCGCTTTCGCATACAGGCGCGGCCCACACGATCGACTGTACGTTGAATTAAATCGGTGCGCCCGAGCTGCTCGCGCGGTGCGGGTGTGCTTCAATGCCCACATGCCCGCCGAGTTCCATCCTGCCGTCGCCGGCTGGTTCGCCCGCACCTTCGATGCCGCAACTCCCGCACAAGCCGCGGCGTGGCCAGTGATCGCAGCCGGGCGCCACGTGCTGGTCGCGGCCCCGACCGGCTCGGGCAAGACGCTCGCCGCATTTCTCGCGGTCATCGACCAGCTGGTGCGCGCCGCCGTGGCGGCCAATGGCCTGAGCGACGAGACCTCCGTGGTGTACGTCTCGCCGCTCAAGGCGCTCTCCAACGACATCCACCGCAATCTCGAGGCGCCGCTCGCCGGCATCGCCGCGGAGCTGCGCCTGCTCGGGCTCCCCGAGCACGGCATCCGCACCTTCGTGCGCACCGGCGACACCCCGCAGCACGAGCGCACGGCGATGCGCAAACGCCCGCCGCACATCGTGGTGACCACACCCGAGTCGCTCTACATTCTCATGGGCTCGGAGTCCGGCCGGCGGATGCTCGCGAGCACGCGCACCGTCATCGTGGATGAGATTCACGCGATGGCGGGGAGTAAGCGCGGCGCGCACCTGGCCCTCACGCTCGAGCGGCTCGAGGCGCTCGCGGACCGCCGCCTGACCCGCGTCGGGCTCTCGGCGACAGTCAAGCCGATCGCGGAGGTCGCACGCTTCCTGGTCGGCGCCGGCGGGCTCAATCCCGACGGCAGCGCCGACTGCACCGTCATCGACACCGGCCACGTCCGCGAGCGCGACCTGCAGCTCGAGATCCCCTCCGCTCCGCTCGAGTCCGTCATGTCGGGCGACGTCTGGAAGGAGATCTACGACCGCCTCGCGGAGCTCGCGAGCGCGCACCGCACCACGCTGGTGTTCGTCAACACCCGCCGCCAGTCCGAGCGCATCGCACGCCACCTGTCGGAGCGGCTCGGCGAGGCGCACGTCGCCGCGCACCACGGCAGCCTCGCGAAGGAGTCGCGGCTCGATGCCGAGGCGCGCTTGAAGCGCGGCGAGCTGCGCGCGCTGGTCGCGACGGCATCGCTCGAGCTCGGCATCGACATCGGCGAAGTGGACCTCGTATGCCAGCTCGCCTCGCCGCGCTCGATCGCCGCCTTCCTGCAGCGCGCCGGCCGCTCCGGCCACTCCGTGGGCGGGACGCCGAAGGCGCGCCTCTTCCCGCTGTCGCGCGACGACCTGGTCGAATGCACGGCGCTCCTCGCCGCGGTGCGCCGCGGCGAGCTCGACCAGCTCGCAGTGCCGGACAAGCCTCTCGACGTGCTCGCGCAGCAGATCGTGGCCGAGGTGGCGGCGCGTGAGTGGCAGGAGGAGGAGCTGTTCGCGCGCTTCACGCGCGCCTACCCCTACCGCGATCTCCGGCGCTCCGAGCTCGACGAGCTGGTACGCATGCTCGCCGAGGGCTACAGCACGCGCCGCGGCCGCCACGGGGCGCTCATCCATCACGACGGGGTCAACCACCGCATCAAGGGCCGGCGCAACGCGCGGCTCACCGCCCTCACCTCCGGCGGCACCATCCCCGACACCGCCGACTACCAGGTGTTGCTCGAGCCGCAGGCGCAGTTCGTCGGCACGGTGAACGAGGACTTCGCGATCGAGAGCCTGCAGGGCGATGTTTTTCAGCTCGGCAACGTGTCCTACCGCATCCTGCGGGTCGAGCCGGGCCGGATCCGCGTCGAGGACGCGCGCGGCGAGCCGCCCAGCATCCCCTTCTGGATCGGCGAGGCCCCGGGACGCACCGCTGAGCTCTCGGCGAGCGTCTCACGGCTGCGGCGCGAGCTCGAGGCGCGGCTCGATCAGGGCGCCGACGCCGCCACGGCCTGGCTGTGCGCGGAGACCGGCATCGGAGCGGGCGCGGCGGTGCAGCTGGTGAGCTACCTCGCGGCCGCGCGCGGCGCGCTGGGCGCGCTGCCGACGCAGCAGCTGGTGGTCTTCGAGCGCTTCTTCGACGAAGCCGGCGGCATGCAGCTCGTGATCCACTCGCCTTTCGGCAGCCGCATCAACCGCGCCTGGGGCTTGAGCCTGCGCAAGCGCTTCTGCCGCTCCTTCAACTTCGAGCTGCAGGCGGCGGCGACCGAGGACACGATCGTCCTGTCGCTCACCACCGCCCACAGCTTCGAGCTTGCGGACGTGGCGCGCTATCTGCATTCCAACACCGTGCGGCCGCTGCTGGTGCAGGCGCTGTGCGCCGCACCCATGTTTCCGGTGCGCTGGCGCTGGAGCGCCACCATCGCCCTCGCCCTGCCGCGCTTTCGCGGCGGCAAGAAGGTGCCGGCGCCGCTGCAGCGCATGGCGGCCGAGGATCTCCTCGCCGCGGTGTTTCCCGACCAGGTGGCCTGCGCCGAGAACCTCACCGGCGAGCTCGAGATCCCCGACCATCCGCTGGTGCGCCAGGCGATCCGGGACTGCCTCGAGGAGGCGATGGACATCGAGGGGCTCGAGCGGCTGCTGCGCGGGCTCGAGGCGGGCAGCATCCGCACGCTGGCCCGCGACCTGACCGAGCCCTCGCCGCTCGCGCTCGAGGTGCTGTCGGCGAGGCCCTACGCCTTCCTCGACGACGCACCGCTCGAGGAGCGGCGCACGCAGGCCGTGATGAGCCGGCGCTGGCTCGATCCGCAGAGCGCCGCCGACTTGGGTCGGCTCGACCCGGAGGCGATCGCCCGGGTGCGCTCCGAGGCCTGGCCCGACGCCACCAACGCCGACGAGCTGCACGATGCGCTCGTGTGGCTGACCTTCCTCACCGCGGCCGAGGTCGAGCGCCAGGCGCTCTGGCCGGAGCTGCTCACCCAGCTCGCCGCCGAGCGGCGGGTGACGCGGCTCGCGGCGCGCGCGGGCGCCGCGCTCTGGGTGACGGCCGAGCAGCTGCCGCTCTTCACCGCGCTCTATCCCGCAGCCCAACTCGAGCCGCCGGTGATCACGCCGGCCGCGCATGCGCGCGAGCTCACCCCCGAAGCCGCGCTCGTCGAGGTGCTGCGCGGGCGGCTCACGGGCTCCGGCCCCGTGACCGCGCCAACGCTCGCCACGCTCACCGGCCTCGATCTCGCGCGCATCGAGGCCGCGCTCGCCGCGCTCGAGGCCGAAGGTTTCGCGATGCGCGGCCGGTTCACCCCGGAGGTGGCGGCGGGCACCGTGGAGTGGTGCGAGCGGCGGCTCCTCGCCCGCATCCACCGCTACACCGTCAAGCGGCTGCGCGCCGAGATCGAGCCGATCGAAGCGCGCGACTTCCTGCGCTTTCTCTTCGAGTGGCAGCGCGTCACGCCCGAGGGGCGCATGGAGGGACCGGACGCGGTCGGTGCGGTGCTCGCGCAGCTCGAGGGCTTCGAGGCCGCCGCCAGCGCCTGGGAGACCGAGATCCTCCCCGAGCGCATCAGCGAATACGAGCCGGCGTGGCTCGATGAGCAGTGCCTCGCCGGGCGCTTCGTGTGGATGCGCCTCGGCTCGCGCCGCTCGGACCCCGAGCGCCGTGCGGCTCCCGTGCGTGCCACGCCGATCGTGCTGCTCGCGCGGCGGAACCTGAGACTCTGGTCGGCGCTCGCCGGCGGGGCGCCGCCAGCGCAGCTGAGCGCGAGCGCCGGGCCCGTAGCGGAGTATCTCGCGAGCCAGGGCGCCTCGTTCTTCGATGAGCTCGCGGGCGGCACGGGGCTGCTGCCTTCGCAGGCCGAGGAAGCGCTCGCGGAGCTGGTCGCGCTCGGGCTCGTCAACTCCGACAGCTTTGCGGGGCTGCGGGCACTGCTGGTGCCGTCGGAGCGTCGCCGGCCGGCGGTCGGCGGCCGCCGCCGCCGGCGCGTCGCGCTCTTCGGCATGGACGCAGCGGGACGCTGGGCGCGCAGCGCGCGCGAGAGCGCGGCGATCACGCCCGCCATGGACCGCTCGCGCGGGGAGGAGCTCATCGAGCACGTGGTGCGCACGCTCCTGAAGCGCTGGGGTGTCGTGTTCTGGCGGCTGCTGGCACGCGAGGCCGACTGGCTGCCGCCGTGGCGTGACATTCTCATGTGCTGCCGACGGCTCGAGGCGCGCGGGGAGATCCGCGGCGGACGTTTCGTCGCCTCGGTCACCGGTGAGCAGTACGCGGCACCGGAGGCGATCGGGATGCTGCGCGAGGCGCGCCGCAAGCCCCGCGAGGGGCACTACCTGTCGCTCTCGGGCTCCGATCCCCTGAACCTCGTCGGCATCGTCACGCCGGGCGCCCGGCTGCCGGCGCTCGCCGGCAATCGCGTGTTGTATCGCGACGGCGTGCCGGTGGCGCTCCTCGCCGGGAGCGAGGTGCAATTCCTCACCGAGCTGTCCGCGGCCGAGCAATGGGAGGCCCGCAACAAGCTCCTGCGCCGCCATGTGCCGGCGGTGCTCGCGGACCTGGCGTAAGATCCTGCCCCACCCATGCGAAGCTGCGTGCACCCGACGCTTCTGACCCTCGGCCTCAGCGCCATGGCCGCCTGTCTCTCGGGGCCGTGTGTCGCCCAGACCTCGGAAGCGGCCGCCGCCGAGCCGGTGGTCCCCGTTACGGTCATCCGGGCACAAGCGCTCATCGACGGCACGAGCGCGCAGTCGCGTCCCTATCCCGAGATCGTCATCCGGGGCAATCGCATCGCCGAGGTCTACACGGCCGGAACGCGTCCCACACCCGCGGGAGCGCAAATCATCGATCTGGGCGATGCGACTCTCCTTCCGGGTCTCATCGACTGCCATACGCATATCTTTCTGCAGGGAGAGGCGCCCGAGGCGGGCGGCTACGACGTACAGCTGCTCAAGTTCCCGGCGTCTTACCGGGCAGCGCGCGCGGTGGTCGCGGTGCGGCGCGCGCTCGAGCAGGGGTTCACGACCATTCGCGACGTCGAGACCGAGGGAGCGGGCTATGGTGACGTCGGCATCAAACAGGCGATCAACGAGGGATATATTCCCGGGCCGCGCATGCTCGTGGTGACGCGCGCCATCTCCAGCACCGGCGGGTACAACCTCGAAGGCTACGCACCGGAGATCGAGGTCCCGAAGGGCGCGCAGCTGATCGACGGCCCGGTCGAGGCGCGCAAGGCTGCACGCCAGCAACTCGACCACGGCGCAGACTGGATCAAGGTGTACATGACGCACCGTTCCTGGGTCGATGCGCAGGGCGCGCTGGTGTCGCAGCCGACCCTCACCGTGGAGGAGCTCAAGGCCATCGTCGACGAGGCGCACGGCTGGCACAGAAAGGTTGCCTGCCACGCCTACAACGGGATCGGACTGCAGCGCGCGCTCGATGGAGGCTGTGACTCCATCGAGCACGGCCTCGAGATCACCGACGCACAAATCGCGCAGATGGTGAGACAAGGGACCTGGCTGGTGCCGACACTGGCCGTCTACTACTACCATCCCGATCCCGCCGATACGCCGAGCGGCAAACGCGACCGCAAGCGGGTCGCGGTTCACGGAGTCTCGTTTCAGAAGGCGCTGCGCGCCGGTGTCAAGATCGCCTTCGGCACCGACGTCGGCGGCTTCGAATGGTCGGATCCCATCGCGCAGGAGTTTGGCAGAGAGGTCGAGTTCGGAATGACGCCCATGCAGGCGATTCAGTCGGCAACCTCACGGGCCGCCGAGCTGCTCGACATGAGCGCCGAGCTCGGACGGGTCGCGCCGGGAGCCTACGCCGACCTGATCGCGGTCGAGAGGGATCCGCTGCAGGACGTCGCAGCGCTGCAGAGTGTCAGCTTCGTGATGAAGGACGGAGTGGTCTTCAAGCAGTCGCCCGCGCCCCCGCGACCCTGAGCAGGCGACCCGGCTCATCGCTCGGCGAGCGGGACCACCGAGCCGCACGCCAGCCGGCTACGCTGTCGTTGCGAAAGTAAGCACGAGCCTCCTCACGCAACAACAACCATCAAGGGGGAAGACTCCCTGAGCCATTCAGTTTGATCCGCTGAGAATGGGCGGCAACATCGGATAGATGCGACGCCGCCCCCTTCAGGATTCGAGCGTTGTTCCGACAGCGATTGGCAATGACGCTGCAAGTGCGCCGGCGGTGATCTTCGTGCCCGTTTCAAGCCGAACCGCGCGTAACTCGAGCCGTCCCCCCTGTGCGGCAACCTCGATAACTCTGTCCGTGATCGCGCAGATCACCCCCGGTCTACCTGCGACCGCGCCCAGGGTCCGGGTCCGATGGCGGATAACATCGTAGATTCTCACCTTGTGCCCCTGAACCATGCTCCAGGCGCCCGGGGAGGGGTTGCAGCCGCGAATCAGATCGTAGATCTGGTCGACGTGTGCCTGCCAGTTGATCCGAGATTCCGGATCGCGGCACCAGCCCTCGTAGGTCGCCAGCTCCTCACACTGCGCAGTCTCTCGATGCCGTCCAGCAACGACGAGATCGGCGGCTTCGAGCAATGCCTCGACCCCAAGGGGAAACAGACGATCGAAGTAAACGCTGCCGAGCGTGTCATCAGGTCCGATCGGAACGGTTTTCTGCAGAATGATCGGTCCTTCGTCGAGTCCATCCGAGGGACGGAAAATCGTCAACCCGGTCTGCGTATCGCCCTTGATGATTGGCCAATTTACCGAGCTCGGTCCACGGTAGCGTGGCAGCAGTGAAGGGTGATATTGGATCGTTCCGTGCCTTGGAATATTGACGAAGGTCTGTGGGGCAAACTGCAGCACATAGGCCATGACGCCAAGATCGACATTCAGCTTCATCAATATCTGCGACGCCTGTTCGTCTCTCAGCGAAGGCAGCTGAAAAACCGGCAAGCCGTGCTCTTCCGCCGCTAACCGCAGAGGATCGGGTTTGGCACCCGGCTTGTCGGGGGCGCAAAACACCCCCGCCACCGTGGTGCCGCGGGCCAGGAACGCCTCGAGCACGCTCCTACCGAAGGCCTGTTGTCCGACGATCGCAAGGCGCATGGGAGTCTCGGCTGGTTGTCCAGCCAAGCAGACTACTGTTGATGCGAGCCCAGTTGCAATTGCCGGTTGCACGTAGGGGCACACCAGATCCGCGGCCTGAATGGGACGCTCTCAACTCGATGCGGCTGCCAGACACATGGCTGGCGAAGCTGCCTTGGGGTCGAGCGCTTGCAGTGCTATCGGTCTATCGCAGACCATCCGATATTGCGACCCATCACATGGGGAGAGGACTCATGACGACTTTGCGCGCGAACACCGTGGCTCTGCTATTGCTCGCTGTCGCCACCGGCCCCGCACTTGCCGGAGCCCGACAAGAGGCGAAGGTCCTCATGAATGAAGACCCGAGCATGGCGACGCTCGAGGAGGAATGGGGGTTCGCTGATGCCATTGTGGTCGGTGACACGATCTACGTGTCCGGAGTAGTTGCCGGTATCCGCGAGGGTGAGAGTGACCTCAAGCTGGGATACGAGCGGGCGTTCGAGCGCATCGGCGCGACCCTGAAGCGCGCAGGAGCCACTTGGGACGATGTGGTCGACATCACCAGCTTCCACACCGACCTGACCACGCAGATGCCCGCGATGGTCGCGGTCAAGAGCAAGTACGTGAAGCCGCCTTTTCCCGCTTGGACTGCTATCCAGGTCTCGCGTCTCATCCCCAACAACGGCCTGACGGAAATCAAAATCGTTGCGAAGCTAAGGAAGTGACCAGCCCCTCGTGCCAGATGCGGTTCAGAGCGACATCCGCTTTGGGTCGTTGGCATGCCGGCGCAAATCGGCCAGGAGCAGCCGGTCGCAGCAATGCCCTAGACTCTCCGAAAGCAGTCACTGGCAGGGAGGCAGCCTCGTATCATGGCCGCCTGCACAGGAGACAACCGGGCCCGCGGACGCTTGACCATGGCAATGCTGAGCTTCAACACGGTTAGGACGCTGGCGCTTTCACTGCCTGATGTCGTCGATGGCACCGCGTACGGAGCCCCTGCAGTGAAGCTGGGGGGCAAGCTCCTTGCCTGCATCCCAGTCAACAAGTCCGCTGAAGCGGACAGCATCGCCGTGCGCATCGATCTCGAGCAGCGCGCGGAGCTGCTAAGGGAGCATCCCAAGACCTACTACATCACTGATCACTATGCAGCCCATCCCATCGTGCTCGTCCGATTGGCGAAGATCACCCGAGCCGATCTGAAGGAGTTGCTCCGGGACGCGTCCCGGTTCGTTTCCTCGTCGAGCTTGAAAACCGCAAGTAGAGCACGGCGTCTCTGAAGCGTCGGGCACCGGCCAGATGCGGTCCTTCGATGCCGCCCCTTAAATTTCCCGTGACCGGACGTTCGCGGAATCCGCTTGCGTCCAAGCAAGATCTCGATCCAGCGGTAGCTGCCGACGGTTACCATCAGCAAGAGCACTGCCAATATCGTAAATCCGAGCAACCTCCACGTGGGTGCAGTCATGAGAATCTCGGCGACTTGGGGTGCCCGTGGCGCCGGCAGCCGGCGCCACGGAGCCAGTTCAGCTGCCAATGAGCGGCGCCAATGCCTCCTGTATCCGTAACATCTGTGCCGGCGTCGTCAGACTGGTCAACAGGCGGCCAAAGTGCGGATGCTGTACACCGGAGATGATGTACTGCCAGCGGTAGGCAGCCAACAAGCCGGTTTTTATTTGCGCCGCCTGTTCGACGGGATACGTTTCCTGCGCATTTCGCATAAAGTAGCTAGCGTCCGCTGTTGACTGCGCCTGCAGTATTCCGTCAACGGCGGCTACCAGCGCGATTAGATCATCTACCGCCAGATCGCGTTCGGCAGGCGAAAGCGTTGCGTGCTCAGCTTTCCACTCAAGCTCATCGAGCACCACGTGCTGGCACTCGTCCCTCCAGTGAAACTGGAAGACGTCTCTGAAGAGCGGACAGATTTCCTGATGTGGAGCGATGCTCTTCGCGTAGTGCGACTGGACAAACAATTCGATATGACAGGTGAGTGCCAGGACAGCCCACGTGCGGGCGGCTAGCACAGCCCGGGCTACATCGTTTGGGTCGGCGACTCGGCGATAGCCGTCCGGCATATGCGGCGCAATCATTGCCTCCATCCTCCGGAACAATTCCTGATGCTTGATCTCCTCGTTAGAGAAGCGCACCAGACCTTCCAGTGCAAGCTGATCGCCAAATATCTTCGCGCGACCCAGGTCGAGCATCTTCGCGCTGATGAACCGCTCCACCAGCCCAAAGATGTAAGCATAGGTTCGGCCCTGAACTTGGCTCATCAAGCGTGCATCGTCGGCCGAGAGAAAGGCCAGTCGGTGGCTCAGCGTCAGGCCGTCTGGCAGAAACTTGCGTGAGAAGTCAAACGTACGGCCGCGCAGCAGATCGCGATCAATCTGCCACTCGGTCTTCTTAGACAGTGCGACCACGCGGGCATATCGGGTGGAATGGCTAGCCTCGCCAATGATCTCGTGAACAGCAGCATTCATAGGACGCTCCTTTTGGTGGTAGTGGGGAGCGACGCATGGTTGCCGTGCTTCGAGCAGCGATGCACAGCCGTCCATGCCCTCCTTGGTGCATACCATCCGCCAGCAGCTCTGCATCCACCATCGGATATTTGTCCCGGGTACCGCTAGAATGAAGTCCGGGCCTGGGGCATTTGTCCCGGACACATGGTATGAGCTCGACGCAGGTACGCCAGCGCATCCACTACGTCAGAGCAGCCGACGGAAGTCGCCTCGCCTGGGCTCAGATGGGGACAGGGCGGCCACTCGTCAAGGCCGCCAATTGGCTCACTCATCTCGAATACGACCGGGCAAGCCCCGTGTGGCGGCACTGGATCCAGTTCCTCTCGACCCACTTTAACTTCATCCGATACGACGAGCGCGGGTGCGGCATGAGCGAGTGGCGTGCAGGACCCCTGACCATCCAGGATTGGACCGCGGACCTCGAGCGCATCATCGCTGCCGCCCGGATCGAGTCTCCGATCACACTGCTCGGAATCTCCCAGGGTGCGGCCGCCTGCATTCAGTACGCGGTGCTGCATCCGGAGCGTGTAGCGCGTATGGTTCTATACGGGGGATACGCTCAAGGCGCGCACAAACGGGGCAATGTGAGAGCGGAGCGGGCGCACCGTGCGATGGTGGAACTGGCACGAGCGTCGTGGGAAGCCAGCAATCCGACGTTTCGGCAGGTCTTCACCTCCCGATTCATACCCGGCGGCAGCCCCGAACAACTGCGGTGGTTCAACGAGCTCTGTGTCAAATGCACGACGGGTGAGGTCGCCGGGGAACTCATGCACGCGCGTGCAGAAATGGATATTTGCGAGCTCCTGCCGCAGGTGCGCACGCCGACACTGGTGCTGCACTCTCGCAATGACGAGGTCGTACCGATCTCGGAAGGTCAGCGCCTCGCTACGGAGATCGAGGGCGCCGAATTTATTGAGCTTGACTCCCGCAATCACATCCTGCTCGAGCACGAACCGGCTTGGGGGCGTTTTCAAGAGGCAGTACTTGCCTTTGCCAAGGGCGAGGGAGCAGCAAGTGCATTCTCTGCCCTATCGAACCGCGAGCGCGAGGTTCTCGCATTGGTCGCGCGCGGTCTGAGCAATGCGAGAATAGCTAAGCAGTTGCAGATCAGTGAGAAAACGGTGAGGAACCACGCGTCGAACCTGTTCGACAAGCTCGGCGTGCGCTCGCGTGCCGAGGCGATCGTGTTCGCTCGCGAGTACGGGTTCGGGGGTTAAAGACGTTTCGTCTGCTTGAATTGGAGCGTCCCTTCGGGTAGCTCAAAAACGACCTCACGGCCATCTCCGGTGATCCGCAGCGGGTCTAAGTCCCTCAAGAAGTCGCGGCGTACTTCGATCTCCCTGTAGTCAGCGAAGGCTTCAATGTCATCCGGCATGAGCGCGACGCATGACAAAGCCCAGCCTTATCCGCACAGCTCGTAGATCCACTCAAGATGGAAATAGCGTTCGTGCCATGAGGCCGTGTCTGCTGAAACGGCGGGAATGAAATCCGATGCGGGGAGGCGTGAAAAACACGTATTGAACGTCTGCTTTTTCAGTTCCGGATGGCTGCTTTCGAGCGACCGCAATGTCTCTGGAGGGTCGGTTCTCGACCCCAAGCGTGGCATCAGGAGAGCGCGCCAAGGCCTTTACGCTGGATTACGTCGAGCAGCTTCAGCGATGGACCGCTCGGCCGCTTCTCGCCGATCTCCCACTTTTGAACGGTTGAGATACTGGTGTTCAGCATGGCGGCAAACACGGCTTGGCTGACCCGGCTGCGGATTCGGAGCGCACGAATTTGCTTCGCCGTAAGCTCTTTGACCGGAGGTAGCGTCAACACGTCGAACTCGCGCATAGTGTGCTTGTCGAGCACCCCAACGCGTTCGAGTCCGCGCGCGGTTTCATGCATCTCACTCAGCAGGCGACTTTTCTTCACGACAGATCTCCTCAAGCTCGCCCTCGAGGACGGCCCTTTCGAGTAATTTCGACTCAATTCCCAACAGCGCGGCCGCGATCGATTGCAGGGCCGCGAGCTCCCGGTCGTCGATCGTCTCACGATCCTTCTTCTCGAAGCCGAAGAGGAAGAACCAGCGGTCCTGAAGATTGCTTCCGACGATCGTCCTCGCACCGCCACGTTTACCGCGGCCAGGCACCGGCACTCGCTTCTTGAATACTCGGCCACCCAGGTCGGCGTCGATCAGACCTAGCACCATTTCCTTAACGGCAGCACATAAGACGTCATCGCCGATGTTCGCCTTGCGACTCCAGCGCTTGAACGTCCTTGTCTTGAACACGCGCCGCACGACCGTAGTATAGCACTGGGTGATACAGAGAACCTTCATGCACACTCACGCGGGTTCTCACCACCCCGGAGAGGTGCCATGAATCAAGAACTTAAGCTTGTCAGCCGGCGGGACCCATGGAACAAGGGCAAACTGGTCGGACAAAAGTCCCCGCTGCGTCTTAAGGATATTTGGGCCATCCGTATCCGCTTGCAGCTCGCCCAGCGAACCCGGGAGGTTGCGCTGTTTAACCTCGCTGTCGACAGCAAGCTCAGGTCCTGTGACCTCGTGAGGCTGCGGGTGCGGGATGTCACGCACGGGACCAGCGTGGCCAGGCGCGCCATGGTCATGCAGCAGAAGACACATCGACCCGTGCAGTTCGAAATCACAGAGCAGACCCGCGAGGCCGTGGCTGCGTGGGTTGCCCACTCGCATTTGAGGTCCGAGGACTTCCTGTTTCCAAGCAGGGTACGCACGTCGCCCCATCTTTCGACGCGGCAATACGCGCGAATCGTCCAGAGTTGGGTGAAGGAAATCGGGCTCGATCCCGCGGCCTATGGCACTCACACGCTGCGTCGCACCAAGGCCTCTTTAATCTACCGCCGAACCAAGAACCTTCGAGCCGTGCAGTTGTTACTCGGGCATACGAAGCTAGAAAGCACCGTCCGGTACCTCGGCATCGAGGTTGACGACGCGTTGGAGATGGCCGAGCAGACTGAGGTATAGGCCCCGCGGCCGGTCGGCGGCCACAGCGGTCGCTGACCGGCCAGAACCAGTCAGTCGAGCCTGGTCGTGAGATTTCCGATTAGCGGACGTTCGGATCGACGTCAGGATTGACCTGCGGATGACATGGCGAGAGCGTGGCTAGGCGTATTTTTTCAGCGGTTGGACCGTGCGCTCGATCTCTCTTGCCTTCTGAATTTCCGTCACCCGCAAATCGTGTGCAGTCTGCAGGTTGAGCCACGAGCGGGCATCTCCGCCGAAATAGCGGGCAAGCCGCATCGCCGTATCCGGCGTCACACCACGGCGCTTGAGCACAATGTCATTCAGGCGCGAGGTCGGAATCCCAAGCTGCTTGGCGAGCGCGTTTACGCTCATCTCAAGCGGCTTCAGATAGTCCTCGCGCAGTACCTCGCCGGGGTGCACCGGCCGCATGCCATTCTTGAATCCCATCTCTTGCGCCTCAGTGATAGTCGACAATCTCGACATCTTCTGGCCCGGCCTCCGTCCAGCGAAAGCACACTCGCCACTGGTCGTTGATGCGGATGCTGTGCTGTCCCTGACGATCTCCTGCCAACGCCTCCAGCCGATTGCCCGGCGGCGATGCCAGAAACGCCAGCGTTTCCGCCGCGTCTAACTGCGCCAGCTTGCGCGTGGCGACTCTGGCGATTGAGCCGAACTTCTTAGAGCGTCCCGTTTCAAAGAGCCTTTGAGTCTCCTTGCAGCGGAAGCTCTTGATCATGTAACTAGTTTATACCGATTACCGGTAAACAGCAAACGCGAGCCCCCGCGGCGAGCTTCCGGAACCGGCCCAGAAGCGGTCCGTTGAACGGGCGGCCCGATTTTCTCAATAGCGGACCTTCAGGGAGCCTGCCTGATCAGAGACGGCCGGGCTGGGGAGAGAAATGCCGCCACCGCCGGCCGCGTGGCGAGTCATACGCTGGCCAGCTGGCGAAAGAGCCGCGCCTGCCGTCGCGAGACCTGGACCTCGGGGCCGCCTCGCAGCTGGACGTGCAGTCGCCCATTCACTCCAAGATCTACGCTTTCGATGTATTCGAGATTGATGATCTGCTGGCGGTTGGCACGAAAGAACCGCTTGGAATCCAGACGCGATTCGAGGCTTGATAGCGGGCGCCCCAGCAGGGGGTGAATCTTGTCCCAAGAAATTCGCACGTAATTACCTTCTGCGGTGAACAGCTTCACCTCGCGCAGCGGCACGAACCAGCACCGTTCACCGTCGCGCAGGAACAGTCTTTCAAGGATGGTGCCGCTGCTTGCCACCGCTGCAGGGGCGCTTGCCGCAGCGGCCTGGGCGCGAGCCACAGCTGCTGCAAGGCGCTCGGGCTCAATGGGCTTGAGGAGGTAGTCCAGAGCGTTGACCTCGAACGCACGTACCGCGTGCTTGTCGTACGCCGTCGTAAAGACAACGCGCGGCAGGTGCTCGAGGCGCTCGAGCAGATCAAAACCCGTGCCACCAGGCATCTGGATATCGAGGAACAGCAGTTCCGGCAGCAGCCTATCGATCAGTGGCGCCGCTTCGCCGACGTTTGCCGCCTCGCCGACGATCTCAATCCACGCGAACTCGGCGAGCAGGCGTCTCAATTCGCGCCGCGCCAGGGGCTCGTCGTCGACGATCATCGCTCTCATGCCGTCTCGGGAATCCGGATCCGCGCGACGGCGACCTCGACGCGCGACAGGTCCAGATGCAAGTTTGCCTTCGCGCCAAATAAGAGGCGCAGGCGCTCGGCGGCATTATCCAATCCGACACCTTCGCCCTCGCTCCGGAACACCCTTTCAGTTTTCTGCGGGCGCGTGTTCTCGACATCAATGTGCAGTGTCCCGCCCTCCAGCCCTGCAACAATGCGCAGGTCTCCTCCTGCCGGCAGTTCCGCGATCCCGTGCTTAATGGCGTTCTCGACCACCGTCTGCAGCAGCATGACCGGGACTCGTACGGCCATCGCCTCGGGAGCGAGGTCGCGCTCGACGCGCAGACGCTCCCCAAAGCGCAGAGACTCGAGTGCCAAATAGTCTTCCACGATCTCGAGTTCCCGCGCGAGTGGGACGAGCTCTTCGCGCCCGGCACTGAGCGTATACCGCAGGGTGCGCGCGAGCTGAGTGACGGCCTTCTGGGCACCGGCTGGATCGTCCGCTATCAGCGCCCGGACGCTGTTGAGCGAATTGAAGAGGAAATGCGGGTTGAGTTGAGACTTGAGCAGACGAAGCTCTGCTAGCTGTAGTGCCCGCGTCAGCTCGGATTGTCGTAATTCGGCGTCCCGGCGCCGCCGGATCGACAATGCGACAAAGTAGATTACGAGCCAGAGTGCGAACAGAGTCGCCCAGTTTGCCCATTGATGCACGAAACGGATGAACGGTCCGAAATGAAGCTGGATCCTCGGGGCTACCTCTTGAATGAGCGACTCGGAGCTCTGCAGCGAGGATATCAAGGTGAACGGAGACACCAATCCGAGCGGCAGAGCGAGGAGCAGACTCGCGACCGCAATTCGGGGCACCAAGCTTCGAAGATTGTACGAGCTCCAATTGTGAGCGCGGATATAGGCGTGCAGGCGATGGGTGAATATCAGGCCGATCCCGTTGAGAAACAGGACCTCAATGCCTATTCGAGCCCAGGGAAGGTGCAAGATAAACGCGCCGGCGCAAAGCTGTAGAGTTGAATAGAGGCCCCACCCACCGAGCTGGCAAAGCCAGTAACTCCGCGATGCGTGCAGTCGTGTTACAGCATGTGGTGAGGCGTCCATGGGCACCGCAATGTATCGCCCGTGGGTTTGCGGGGCAAAACTCGGTGGCCAGCGGTCCATAAACCCCCGCGAACGGTCGCAGCGCTCGATCAGCGGGTCCTGCGGGGCTCAGCGTCGGGCTCATCACGTGAGTTGCCATTGCAACCCTTCGGGCGGGCTTCGCGACCGTTCAACACAAACCCGCGGGTGCATGTTTCGGGCGCTACATGATCTCGACGCGGAGTGCGGGCGAAACACGAGGAGACCACCATGATTCCTTCGATCACTTCCACCGGCCTTCGCGGCCTTGTAGCGACCGCGATATTCGGCGCTCTTGCATTGAGTCTCAGCGTCGTTTCCGCTGCTGACCCCGACGACACCAGCCGGACCGTTAAGTTTGCGGATCTCAATTTAGCTAACCTGTCCGACACGCATGTGCTCTACAGGCGCATCCGAGGGGCGGCTCAAGTCGTGTGCTCGCACTATTTCGTTCTGACGGATACGGATAGAGCGCGCTGCGTGCGCGATGCAACCGCAAACGCAGTAACCAAAATCAACCAGCCAGCGTTGTCCGCCGTGTTCAACGCGAACAACAAGATACCGGTGCCGAGTGGTCTTGTGTCACAGGCTCGCTAGGGGGCGCGGACCCCGGGCAGCGGACGGCCGCTTCGAGCGAAGCGTCGCTACCGGCCGATTCTGTTGAAAAACTCCCCTCCGGGGTCGAGTCAATTTTTTCGCCGGACGAGCGTTAACGGGACAATTGGTGGTCCGCATGCTCTACGACGCACGCACGAGCGCGGGGCGCGTCGCGCTGTTCGATGTAGTGTCCCCCCGAGTC
>Ga0187776_10000026_pt1 | contig 80055 bp, 82 predicted proteins | sample 0216_BV02_MP12_2_FD_132426 | JGI IMG/M metagenome (GOLD analysis project Ga0187776, IMG submission 132426) | Tropical peat soil microbial communities from peatlands in Department of Meta, Colombia - 0216_BV02_MP12_20_MG | ecosystem: Environmental > Terrestrial > Soil > Wetlands > Peat | place...
CGGAGGGGTGGCAGAGCGGTCGAATGCGGCGGTCTCGAAAACCGTTATCCGTCGTTAGGCGGATCGAGAGTTCAAATCTCTCCCCCTCCGCTTGGACAAGCCGAAACCTCTCGATGAGCAGGGGTTTCGGCGTCTCTGGGCACTCTCAACCGCCTCTTGTCCTACCCCGGAACCCGTGACCGCGGGGCTCGGGTGGCCCGAAGGGCGTTCGCGCGTCAGCTTAGGCCGGCACGTGTGTCTGTGTCTGCTCGTACTCGCAACGCGACTCCAAATGCGGGCTTCCCGTGTCGTGCGTCACTTCGTACTCGTCGCGCGACTCCAGGTGTGGGCCATCCCGGCGGTGTGGGCTCTCCCAGTCCCGCTTGCGACCGCGGGGATCGCGGCGGGGCAGATCCCCGCGTCGCCGCCCGAGCAGGCCCGCCACAAACGCGAGCACGAGGAGCACAAGAGCCGCAATGACAAGCATCCATACAATGCTCATGGCTCCTCCTTTTGACCGTCAATTCTTGCACCGGCCCTAAGCAGCGCGGGTCAGGGCAAACGCGGATTAGCAATCAGGAAGAAGAAGCAGGCCGCGCCACGAGGCGTGGTCGCCGGGGCTGGTCTTCTTCTCCTTTGCCGGCCAGACCCGTGCAGCGGGCATGACGCTCCCCGCGTCCCGTGATCGAGGTGGTCTGTTCACGCAACGACGTCGACGAGCGTATGGTGGCTGCGTGGCGGTCCCTTCCTCGGCTTTCCCAGCTCCTCCGAGACCGCTACTTCGTGGCGTGCTCCACCAGGCCGCGTTCGCCGTGTCGCTCGTGGTGGGGACGCTTCTGATCGTCGGCGCCGACGGCGCCGGTCGACACGCAGCGGCAGCGGTTTTCGCGAGCTCGGTCGCGGTCTGCTTTGGCGCGAGCGCCCTCTACCACCGGGTGAGCTGGACGCCAGATCTGCGCCGTTGGATGCGGCGCGTCGATCACGCGGGCGTCTACCTGCTGATCGCCGGCACGTACACGCCCGTTTGCCTGCTTCTGCTCAGCGGCACCGCGCGAATCGTTGTTCTCGTGGTGGTCTATGCGGCGGCGGCCAGCGCCGCCGTACTCAAGTTCGCCTGGGTCGACGCTCCGAAGTGGGTTGCCGCCGGTCTCGGGATCGCGCTCGGCTGGGCCGGCGTGGCACTCCTGCCGGAGCTCGCGACCCGGCTCAACCCGGCAGCCGTCGCGTTGTTGGGGGTGGGCGGGCTCGCGTATACGGCGGGCGCGATCATCTACGCGCGGCGCCGACCGAACCCGCTGCCGAGCGTGTTCGGCTACCACGAGCTCTTCCACGCACTTACCATCGCCGCAGTCGGCTGTCAGTACGTCGCGATCGCGTTCTTCATCATCCGCGCTGGCTAGCGACCGGGAAGGTCTCCGTGGCCTGAGCGTGCTTCAGGCGCGGTACGAGCCACGACGGCTAGGGTCGGGGCTAGAGCGCAAGCGCGGCCAGCTACGCCACGGATTCAATCTCGTCGGCCACTGCTCTAGCCCAGGCGGGGGAACCTGCCCCTCCCCCTCCGCTTGACGAGACGAAACGGCATCGGCGGCCGGTGGACACCTCCGGCCGCCGAGTGCGCTATTGAGGTCTGGTTCAGCTCGCAGGTGAGTGGAGGGCGACCGAGTCGGCTGCGATCGTGTCCGCCGAGCGGTCGTGGGCTCTCCGACTCCGGTGAACGTCGAGGAGGAGGACGCCGAGGTTGGCGCCGAGGGCCGCTCCCACGATCGTGGTGATGACCGCCATCAGCCCGGTTGCGGCATGGAAGCCGAGCCAGGCGCCGGCGAGCGCAGCTGCGATCGAGGTCACGCACCCGATCGTCCTGGACCGGCCTTGCAGCTCGCTGTTGACCCAGGCGAGGTAGATGCCGAGGCCAACCGGCACGCCGATGGAGAGGACGGCCAGAGCGGTGTCGTCGAGCGGCACCGCCGGGAACGCGAGGAGCACGACGGTGACGCCGGCGAGCCAACCACCGAGCCCCAGGACGAGCGTGTAGATGGAGCGGAGCAGGACGCTCGCCGGACGACTGAAGCGGCCACGTCCCTGCACCCGACGCCACATCAGCAGCAGCGAGACCAGGACGATGAACGGCAACCCGTACAACACCCCGACAAACCCCTTGCCGAGAGCGGTCTGTGTCACGTGGGGCGTGAAGTCGACCTTTGCCGGCGTGTAGAGCGAAGTGTCGACTCTTCCCGTGTCGAAGTACGTGTTCAGCAGCCGGGCATTCGCCTTGGGCTCGAAGCTCCAGATCGTGTCCGAGTGTCCGACGTTCGCGAGCACGACCTTCCGTCCGTTCGTGAGGTGCGGCAGAAGCTCGTGGAACCCGTTCGTCGCCGGAGTGGCGAAATCGAGCGTCCCGTTGACGAGGAGCGTTGGGACGTTGGAGTCGCGGACACGGCTGTACTCGTTGGAGTCAGGCGCCGGTGGGAAAGCGTGAGCAAGCCCGCCGCCGCCCCAGATGAACTTGGTGCCTGCATTGCCGAGGATCGAGTCGTCCCGATGCGGGCCTTCGGCGACGTAGCGGTCGGCGGCCCGTGTGTCGGCTCGACTGACTGCTGCCATCTCGCCCCAGACGAATGCCTGGGGGAACGCCATCCGCGCCATGAACGACAGGAACCAGAGGCCACTCGGGTCGCCGTGGGCGGCCGAGATCCAGGAGCCGATCGTCATCGGGGCCGAGAGCGGCTCGCTCGCCGAGGTGGACTGCATCAGTCCGAAGAACGACGCGAGCTTGGCGTCACCTGCCGAGATCGGCAGTCCCCAGAAGCGGTGTGGCATGTGCACGGACGTCTGCCGCATCGAGGAGGCGAGGTCGTCCGTCCGCTTGCTGCAGCCTGCATCCTGCGCGCAGACTCGGGAGTAGCGGCCGATCAGCTGATCGGTCACCTTGGGATCCCATAGGAAGTGGCCGGGCGGGTTGACCCCGATCAGCACGGAGCGGTTGATGCTCCGCGGGTAGCGCCAGGCGTAGATCATCGCCAGGCGCGTGCCGACGCTCTCGCTGACCAGGTTGATTCTTTCGTAGCCGAGGGCCCGGCGGGCGGCCTCGAGATCGTCCACCTGCTCGGGCAGCGTGTAGCCGGCGAGATCGACGCCTTCCGCCTGGAGCCGCGTGGCGCAGTCGCGAAACGCCTGCGTGTAGGCGCGGTAGGACTTCTCGCTGATGAAGTCTGTCGAGCGCTTCAGGGCCGACGAGACCTCGGGGCAGTCGAGCCGGACGGAGCTGTCGATCCCGCGGTAACCCACCAGGACGACGTCATGGTTCTGTGCGAGCCGGCTGGCCTCAGGAAACGCCAGGTTGGTGACGCCTGGGCCTCCTTGCAGCCGAAACACGGGAGCCCCGGGGTGCGCAGCCAGTGCCTTGATCCGGATCACACGCACACCGATCAGCCGAGAGCCGGGCTTGCCCCGGTTCTCGGGGACGACGAGGGTGCCGCAGTCGGCGGCGTAGCTGCCCTTCTCCGTGGCGTAACGGCACGGATGCAGGGTGAGCTGCCCGGCCTTCGCTCCGGCGGGGACGGAGACCTTGTTGCTGCCCGATTCGACCTTCACGTAAGCGAGTCCCAGCGCGAGGATCGCAATCAGGATCAGGCCGGTGACGCGGGCATATCCCATGCGGGCTACGAGATTCCGCCTGGTGTGCGTGGTGCGCGACATTGTTCGTTCCTCCTTCAGGCCGCGTAGGCGTAGGGGTGGTAGAAGGCGTCGAGGGCGCGCTCCGGAGCGACTGCGAGGTCGAAGCACTCGTCGTCGTGGAGGTTCTCGACGGAGACGGTCACGGCGTTCTCCCGCGGGTGCCAGAGCAGCCGCACCGAGACGCCGTTGCTCTCGCGAGCGGCGAGCTCGCGCGGCGAACGTGTGGGGGACATGCCTCCTCCGTTGGGCTCTGACACGGCGAGAGAGGGCCGGGTCATGGGATCTGCACCTCGCTCACGCTCGTGACGGTCGTGCGGTCGGCGACGAACGAAGGCAGCAGCGCGAGCGCGTCGTGCTCGCTCTCCGCCTCGACCGTCCACCAGATCGCGTGGCCGCCCGAACGACAGGAGGCGAGAGTCGGGCGGTGGCGGAGCCGGCTTCGGTGTCCCTTGAAGGACGCGAAGACGACGCCGCATTCGTCCGGCTCGTGACGGTGGTGGAGCAAGTAGCGATGCATGGGCCGAGCCTGCCGCTGCCCGGCCGCGAGTTCATCAGGGCGGCACCCCGATCCGGCACCCTTAACTTTGAGCCCGCGAGACCCTGATTTATCCTGCTGAGGGAGAAGAATGGGCACGCAAACCGACCACCTCGTCGGGCGTGCGGAGGAGCTCGGTTCGCTTGCTGAAGCCCAGGCCGAGCTCGATCGGGGGCGCTCGGTCGCGATTCTGCTCGTCGGCGAGCCGGGAATCGGCAAGACGCGGCTTCTGACCGAGTTCGGCCGTCGGGCAGACGCCGCAGGGCATCTCGTGCTCTCGGGGTCGGCGTCGGAGCTCGAGCGGGAGTTGCCGTTCTCCCTCTTCGTGGACGCGCTCGACGAGTACGTACGGGGGGTCGACCCGAAGCTCGTCGGTCTGCTCGACGACGACGTCCGAACGGAGCTCGCACACGTCTTCCCTTCGCTGACGACGCTCGCCGGCCGCCGCCCAAAGGCGCTCCAGCATGAGCGGTATCGCAGCCACCGTGCCGTGCGCGCCCTGCTCGAGCAGCTCGCGTCCATCCAGCCGCTCGTGCTCGTGCTCGACGACCTGCACTGGGCGGATCCGGCGTCGATCGAGCTGCTCGGCGCGCTCCTCCGCCGGCCGCCGTCCGCTCCCGTTCTGCTGGCCCTGGCAACCCGCCCTCGCCACGTGGACGAGCGACTGTCCACGGCGCTCGAGCGGGCGAGACGCGCCGACCAGATCAGCCGTATCGAGCTCGGGGCGCTCAGCGCCGAAGAGGCTCGGGAGCTGCTCGGCGATCGGGCTGATTCCGACGTGCTCTATGTCGAGAGCGGCGGCAACCCCTTCTATCTCGAGCAGCTCGCCCGGTCTCTCGACCGGTCGGGTGCCGCGCCGCAGGACGAGGCGTCACTGGCCGCGTTGGGCGTTCCGGCACCCGTCGCCGCGGCCCTCGCCGAGGAGCTCGCGCTGCTCTCCGACACACAACGGCTCGTGCTGGAGGGAGCGGCGGTGGCCGGCGATCCGTTCGAGCCTGAGCTCGCCGCGGCGGCCTCAGCGCTCAGCGAGCAAACGGTCATGGAGACCCTCGACGAGTTGCTCAAGGCCGATCTCCTCCGCACGACCGACGTGCCGCGGCGCTTCCGGTTCCGCCATCCACTCGTGCGCCGTGCCGTCTACGAGGAGGCGGCGCCGGGGTGGCGGCTCGGCGCGCACGAGCGGAGCGCCGCCGCGCTCGCAGCGCGGGGAGCTCCGGCTTCTGCCCGCGCCGGCCACGTCGAGCGCTCGGCGCGCCAGGGCGATGCCGAAGCCGTCACCGTGCTCCGCCAGGCCGGCCAGGAAGCTGCCCGGCTTGCACCCGCAAGCGCCGCGCACTGGTTCGCCGAGGCCCTGCGTCTGCAGCCCGCAAACGAACCGGCAGAGGAGCGGATCGAGCTTCTCTTTGCGCGCGCGCGTGCGCTGACGGCGATGGGTTATCTCGACGAGAGCCGTTGCACATTCCTCGAAGCCCTCGAGATCGTGCCGGAGGGGGCCTACGCCTTGCGCGCCAAGCTCGCCCGCGCCTGCGCCGGGGCGGAGACGAACCTCGGGCTTCAGGACCAGGCCCGAGAGCGCTTGGAGCAGGCGCTCGAGGAGTTTCCCGACCCGGACTCGCGCGAAGCGGTGGCGCTCATGCTCGAGCTCACCGCCAACGCGTTCTGGCGCACCAGGCACGACGAGATGCGCCGCGCGGCCGAGCGCGCCCTGAATGCGGCACGGAAACTCGGCGACATCCCCATGACCGCCACCGCTCTCTCCCAGTTGGCGCTTGCCGATTCCCTCACGGGAGCCCCCGCCCGGGCCGAGGCGGATCGCGCAGAGGCAACGGTGCTCGTGAACTCCCTCTCGGACGACGAGCTCGCCGGTCATCTCGAGGCCGCGGCGTGGCTGGCCGGCGTCGAGCTCTACCTCGACCGGTATGCCGAGGGAGAGGTGCATGCGAGCCGGGCGCTGGCCGTGGTGCGCGCCACCGGGCAGGGAGAGCTCTGGCACCTCCTGATCGCAACGCTCGGGGGGTTGTTGCGCCAGCGGGGGAAGCTGGCCGAGTCGGCCGAGCTGCTCGACGCCGGGATCGAGGATCAACGATTGCTGGGCAACACGCACTCGCTGCGCTGGATGCTGCTGGGGCGCTCCGCCGCTGCGCTGCGAAGCGGGGACCTGGACCTCGCGCTGGCGACCGCGCAGGAGAGCATCGACCTCAGCCTCGCCGCCGAGAGCAGCTTCCATTCGGCAGAGGGAGGGGCGGACCTCGCTTCCGCTCTTCTCGAGACGGGAGAGCCAGAGCGCGCAGTCGAGCTGATCCTCGAGTCGGCGGGGGGAGAGGAGCTCCTCCTCATCGCGGGGAGCCCCAGGGCGCGGTACCTCGAGGTGCTGACGCGCTGCTGGCTGGCGCTAGGCCGCCACGCCGAGGCCGAGCGTGCTGCTTCCACCGCGCAAGCCTGGGCCTCGGCCGTGCAACTCCCGATGGCCGTGGCCTGGGCGGAGAGGGCGTCCGCAGCAGTCGAGCTGCACGCTGGTGATCCCGCCGGCGCAGCCGACCGCGCGCTCGAGTCCGCGGCGGCAGCAGACGAGGCCGGGGCGCCGGTGGAGGCTGCTCTCTCACGCCTGCTCGCGGGGCGCGCGCTCGTCCGGGCCGAAGACCGTGACCGCGCCGCCGCCGAGCTGCGCCGCGCTGCGGACGATTTCAGGGAGTGCGGGGCAGTCCGCTCCTGCGGAGAGGCGGAACGGGAGCTGCGCAAGCTCGGCTATCGCATCCAGCAGCGCACGCGCGCGGGTGGCCCGGCCGGGACGACGCTCGAGTCGTTGACCAAGCGCGAGCTCCAGGTCGCGATGCTCGTGTTCGACCGGAAGACGAATCCGGAAATCGCCGACGAACTCTTTCTCAGCCAAAAGACCGTCGAGACTCACCTGCGGAACATCTTCCGCAAGGTAGGCGTATCCTCGCGCGTCGAGCTCGCACGCGTCGTAGAGCGGTCACAGCGCACTAGCAGCGCTTCGCGGCCGTGACACCGACCCCACGCCTCTGTCGTTGGGCGGACCGAGAGTTCAAATCCCTTCCCTCCGCGTCCTGAGCCGCCGACGCCCTGAAGCCAGCGGTTCCGGCCGGCCGTTGTCGGCCGGCCGAAACCGCGGAACGCTCTAGATGCGGCGCCTTGCGACGCGCCTCGAGGTTCGCCGTGCGACGCGGCGGCTAGGTCCGAACATGTTCACACCTCCTCGTCGGATCGATGCGAAGCCAACACGGTCACGCGTGAGCGACCTCCGTCTTCTTCTCCATGGCGTGAAGCTCTTCCGCTTCCTCCTTCGTCATGAGCCCGATCTCGACCAGGTCGAGGGGGCTGATCATCCCGTCTGCGATGCGGAAGCCACCCGCGCTCGCGATCGCGTTGCGAAGCGGCACCGCCCAGTGGTGCTCGAGCAGCATGAGCGCCGCGGCCGAGTCGTTGGGGATGTCTTCGAGGACGTCCCAGGCGAGCTCGTCTGGGAAGACCTCGAGGCCTTCTTCCTCGACCTTCTTGGCGCCGTACTCGGCGCCCGCTTCGAAGCCCTTGTCACCCTCGATCCCGAGGCCGATAAGGGCGGCGACCTTGCTCCCGACCTCGACCGCCTCCTCGTAGGTGAGGTTGCTCAGGTGCCGGACCTCGATCTCGCCCTCGGCGTCCTTGTAGACGGCGAGCGCGTCGATCACGCGGACGGTGTCGGTCTCGCGGAGCTTTTCGAGCTCTTCGATGATCTGGCCGTGGAAATCGGGATGCTCGAACCCGATGACCAGAAGCTGTACCGGTCCGATTGCCATTTTCCCTCCCTTTCTTCTACGCGCCGACGCCCGTGCGACGGCATGGATGCGCTTGCGTGCTTGTGCAACGCCTTCTCGTCGTCGTGCGACGTGTTGGCTCGCCCGTGAATGACATGCAGAGGTAACGCGGAGATGTCCGCCACGTCTCGAGCATCCCGCATAGGCGGCGTCTCGCCATCCGGGTGAGCACGGATCGCTGCCTACGCGGCGGCACTGACCGCGCCAGCAGGCCATTCTCGGGCGGCAAGGTTCCGATGGGCGTGCGGACTTCTGCGGACAGGGCGTCCGTGAGCGAACCGATGCCTCCGTGAACCGGTAGAGCGACCGTTGTGATGCGGCCGTGCGCACGCGGTCAGATGGACCCCGAGGGAGGAGCACATGGCAACCATCGAGAAGCGAGGAAACGGAGTTGCCCCGACGCTCGCCAGGACGCCCGAGGCATCACCTGTCGCCTACGACGAGCCTCCGGTGCGGGGCGCGGGCTGGGTGACGTTCTCGGCGATCATGCTCGGCTTTGCCGGGCTCTGGGCTTTCTTCGAGGGCATCCTCGCGATTTCAACGTCGAAGGTGTTCGTGGCTAACGCCACCTACGTCTTCAGCGACCTTCACACCTGGGGCTGGATCGTGATGCTCCTCGGCATCGCCGCTGTCTTTGCGGCGTTCGCCGTCGTCGCCGGCAGCGAGGTCGCCCGCTGGTTCGGCATCGTGGTCGCGGGTCTGAACGCCTGGGGCCAGCTGATGTTCCTACACGCCAACCCGTGGTGGAGCATCGCAATGTTCACGATCGACATCCTCGTCATCTACGGCCTCGCAGCGTACGGAGGCTCCCGCCTACGGACACGTTGACACGAACGAGACCGGTGGCGCCGGACGACCGAATTCGTCCGGCGCCACCGGCTCGCTCACGCTAGGCCCGAGCCCACTGTGTGGCGAATGGACGCGACTGCTGGCCGACCACCGGCACCGGCGCTGCAGCCGCCGGTCCTCTTCCAAGAGCGCCGCAAATCGACACTTCCTGTGGCACTCTCGAAGACCGAGCGAAACGGGGTGGCAGGCTAGAGTGCACACATGGTCGAGCTGACCGCCAGCGGCGATCCCGACCAAGTCGAGGCGCGGCTCCGCGAGGCGCTGGACGCTCATGGCCTGCAGCTGTTCGCGCGGATCGACCATGCGGCCGGCGCTCGCAAGGCCGACGTCGAGCTGGAACCCGACGTCCTGCTGATCTTCGGCAACACGCGCGTCGGAACCCCCCTGATGCAGGCGGACCCCCGCGTCGGCATCGAGCTGCCGCTGCGAATGTTGATCTGGCAGGACGCCGACGGGACGCATGTCGGCTATCTCGACCCCCGTGAGCTGGCCGACCGCTTTGCCCTCGACGGCCACCAGCAGACGCTCGAGCGGCAGGCCGCGGTGCTCACCACGCTGGCGGCCGCGGCGGCCGGCTGAGCGCTCGGCGCACCCGGACCGGTTACGCGGCGAGCGGTCGCTCTCGTCAGTCGGCCTCGTCGAGGAAGGAGTGCACGTCCGCCGAGAACTCACGGTGGTGCTGGAAGAGGAAGCCGTGAGCCGAGTCCGGGTAGATCTTCAGTCGCGCATCCGGCAGCAGCCCGGTCAACAGGTGGGAGTAGCGCGGCAGGATCATCGGGTCACTGTCGCCACTGGCGACGAAGACCGGTAGCTCGATCGCCGACACCCGCTGAAGCATCGAGTGGTTGGGGATCCCCCACCTACAGACAGCGTCGTACTGCGCTTGCCTCGTCTGCCAGGTCGTGGGCGCATCCCGGTTGTTCTGTTTCCCGAAGATACGCCCGGCTGCCTGCTGTCCTGCCTGCCGGCTGGTGTCGGAGTGGGCGAAGAAGACGTCGAGGTACCCCTGCGGGTTGGACTCAGGCTCGCCGATCTTCCCGATCACTTCCTGCGCCCAGCCGTGCATTCCCGGAGCGCCCTGAGGAGCCGAGGAGGCGAGGACGAGACGTCGGAGCAAACCCGGGCGAGTGAGTGCGATCTCCTGCGCGACGAAGCTTCCGATCGAGAAGCCCAGCAGGTCGATCTTCTTCAAGCCCAGCGCGTCGACGAAGGCGATTGCGTCGTACGCCGTCGCTTCGAAGGTGTTCGGGGTCAGGCCACTCGTGCTGCCGACGCCGCGATTGTTGAACGTCACCACGCGCCGGGTGGCGCTCAGATCGTCGACCAGGGCGGGGTCCCAGTTGTCGAGATTCCCGCGGAAGTGCTGCAGTAGGACGATCGGCACGTCGCCGGCACCGACATCGCGATACGCGTAGACGACGTCGTTGTCGGCAGTGACCTTTTGGGTTGGGCAGTCGGCGTAGCCGCTCTTCGTCTCTTCCTCGGTGACCGTCATTACGCTCCTCCCGCTGCTCATCCAGGAGGGGCCCCCCGTTGCCGGGGGCCCCTCCTGCTTTGGTCAGGCTGGAACGGCGGCGCCGATGAACTGAAGCAGCGCGTCGTTCACCTGCTCGGCATGCGTCCAGGCGATCGCGTGCGGACCGCCTTCGATCACGACGAGCTCACAGTCGACCAGATCGGGCAGGCGCTTGCCCGTGTTGGGGAACGGCAGGATCCGGTCGGCGTCACCCTGGATGACGAGCAGCGGCACGTCGATCTTGGGCAGGTCGTCGCGGAAGTCGGTCTCCCAGGTCGGGATGCACGCCACTGCGGCGATCGCCGAGGCGGCGAGAGCGACGTCGAGGCTGCTTGCGAACGCCTCCGGGCTCACGAGCTTCCCTGCGTACTGATCCATGTTGTAGAAGTTGTCGAGGAACCCCTTCATCCAGGCGGGCGTGTCGGCCTTCGCGGTCTGGACGAAGCCGTCGAAGAGGCTTCCGGGCAACCCTTCGGCGTTGTCGTCGGTCTTCAGCAGGAACGGCGGGATCGGCGAGACGAGCACCCCGCGCACGATGCGGTCCGAGCCGTACTTGCCGAGGTATCTCGTCACCTCGCCCGTTCCCATCGAGTGCCCGACGAGCGTCACCTCGTCCAGGTCGAGCTCGTCGAGCAGCACCTTCAGGTCCGAGGCGAAGCTGTCGTAGTCGTAGCCAATAGATGGCTGGCTCGAGTTGCCGAAGCCGCGGCGGTCGTAGGTGATGACACGATGGCCGGCGTCGAGCAGCACCGGCACCTGCTTGTCCCAGGCGCGGCCGCTCAACGGGTAGCCGTGGATGAGGACGATCGGCTCTCCCGCGCCGTAGTCCTCGTAGTGGAGCTTGATGGGGCCGGAGTTCTCCTCTCCGACCTTGACGTAAGGCATTACGCCTCCTTCCGATCGGGTGGCCACGCTTCGAGCGCCGCCACGAATTCGTCGGGGACGCGTGCGCCCGCGTCGCCCGCAACCGGATTCAACCAATCGGCGCCCGCTCGTGCGTGACGGGGTGGTTACGGTCAGGCATGGGCGTGTATGACTCCGACCGTGGGCTTCGCCGCGGCTACGGGCCGTTACGAGGAGATGAGCTACCGCCGCTGCGGCGTGAGCGGTCTGAAACTCCCCGCGATCAGCCTCGGCCTCTGGCAGAACTTCGGTCACGAGCGCCCGCTCGAAACGTCCCGCGCGATTCTCCGCCGCGCGTTCGATTCCGGGATCACCCACTTCGACCTGGCCAACAACTACGGGCCGCCCTTCGGCTCCGCGGAGCAGGTGTTCGGCGAGGTGCTCCGTCTGGATCTCGCGCCGTACCGCGACGAGCTCGTCATCTCGACGAAAGCGGGCTACGACATGTGGCCGGGCCCGTACGGCGAATGGGGCTCGCGCAAGTACCTGCTGGCGAGCCTCGACCAGAGTCTGAGCCGCATGGGGCTGGAGTACGTCGACATCTTCTACTCGCACCGCTTCGATCCCGAGACTCCGCTGGAGGAGACGATGGGGGCGCTCGCGGCGGCGGTCAGCCAGGGGAAGGCGCTGTACGTCGGCATCTCGTCGTACTCGGCGGAGAAGACCCGCGAGGCGGAGGCGATCCTCCGCGATCTCGGCGTTCGCCCCCTCATCCACCAGCCGTCCTACTCGCTCCTCAATCGCTGGATCGAGGCCGAGCTCCTCGACACCCTCGCCGACCTCGGTGTCGGCTGCATCTGCTTCTCGCCGCTCGCCCAGGGATTGCTGACCGATCGCTACCTCGCCGGGGTCCCCGAGGGCTCCCGCGCGAGCCGGTCCGGCTCGATGTCGCCGAACCAGCTCAGCGAGGAGACGATGGCCAAGGTACGCGCCTTGAACGAGATCGCCGAGCGCCGCGGCCAGACACTCGCCCAGCTCGCGCTTGCCTGGACGCTACGCGACCCGCGGATGACCTCGACACTCGTCGGGGCGAGCAGTATCGAGCAGCTCGAGCAGAACCTCGGTGCACTCCGGAAGCCGGACTTCAGCGCGGCCGAGCTGGCGGAGATCGACCGGTACGCGACCGACAGCGGCATCAACATCTGGGCGGCCTCGAGCGAGAACTGACACCGCCCGCCGCCTGATCGCAGCGCAATCCTTCCCTCCGCTGTAGGCTCGGAGCCCATGACCGAGCGGCGCCGAACCACCACCGAGGAGGCGCGGCGGGTCGGCGACGCGATCGGCGTCGACTGGGACCGCTTCGACCTCGAGCAGTTCCGTCAGGGGATGGACGTCGAGTTCGAGCATGGCTCTCACGACCCCCAGACCGACGTCACCCACGACGACCCGATCGTCACGGGGAAGATCGCCCTCGCGCACATGAAGGAGTTCCCGGACTACTACGAGCGGCTCGAGCGGATGGAGGCCGAGGCCGACCGCGACTGGTCGTCGGAGGGGAGGCGACCCTGATCACCCTGCTGGACGGACTGCCGCCAGGCGTGATCGGCTTCGAATCGACCGGGAAGATCGCCGCCGAGGACTACCGGGATGTCGTCACTCCCGCCCTCGAACGGGCCGCCGAGTCCGGCGACATCCGCTTCCTCATCGTCATCCCGGACTTCGACGGCATCTCCGGCGGCGCGCTCTGGCAAGACCTGAAGACGGGTGTCGGGCACCTCCGCGGCTGGAAGCGAATCGCAGTGGTCACCGACATCGCCTGGATCAGCGAGCTCACCGATCTCTTCGGCTGGATGACTCCCGGAGAAACCAAGACGTTCCCGCTCGACCAGCGAGCCCAGGCCATTGAGTGGGTGGGCGGGTAAGCCCTGCGCTACCAGCGCGTCGAAGCAGGTTCACTGGCTCGCCTCCGAGTCTCGTTTCGAACCGAGGCTCGGCGCCCCGCCGATCAAGTCGTAGAAGCGCTCGCGGCGCTGCGACCAGCGTTTGTCTCGGGCGGCGGCGCGGGCTTCACTCCTCTGTAGCCGTCGGCTGTCTGCCGGATAGAACCTCCGCGCCCAGATCGAGCGCGGTTTCGCCAGGCGCACCGCTCCCACGAGCGAGAACGGCACGAAGACGATCCCGAACAGGCCGAACTTGAGCTTCCCCTTCACCAGGGTCACCACCACGAGAGCGGCAACGAGCACGATCAGCGCGTCGCCGAGCTCCCTCGCGAGCCGGTCGCTTCCGTGATCGGTGGGGAGAGGGAACGTCGCCAGGACTGCGAGGCCGAGAAACGCGACCGCCGCCATGCAGGCGTCGATCGACAGGCGTCCCTCCGTCGTCCAGTACACGTCGTCGAGATGGAGGAGCATCGCGAACTCGTCGAGCACCAGCGCCGCGCCGGCGCCGAACACGATTGCGAGGAACGCGAGCCACAGCTCGCGCGGGCCGAGCGCGATCGCGAGGCCGCCTGCGACGAGGCTGAGCACGATCCCCGGCACGAGGTGGTGGACGTGCACATCGCCGACGTGCGCGCTTCCCCAGCCGCGGATCCGAGCCATGCGCGTGTAGAAGCGCGTCCCGGCAAGCGTGAGGACGAACGCGACCAGCATCAGGAACGCCGGCTCCCTGCCCCCGCCGTAGATGTGCGTCTCGTACCCGGGGATGAAACGGAAGAGGTTCATCTGTCCCGCTCACCATCCTAGGCCGCGGCAGGGAACGAGCTCGCCGCGCCGAAGCGCGCCGCTGTGACCCAGGGCTTCAAGGAGGAGGCCGGCGACGCCCTACGCCGGACGCGTCTCGCCAACGAGCGGACCTACCTGGCGTGGTGGCGGACGGGGCTGGCCGCCTTCGCCGTCTGCCTGGGTGCCGGGAAGCTGATCCCGGAGCTGACCACCGGCGCCGCCTGGCCCTTCGAGCTGATCGGGACCGCGTTCGGCCTCGTCGGGATCGCGCTGATAGCGTATGCGTTCGTCCGGCAGAAGCAGGTGGAAGACGCCGTTGACCGCGGCGGCTACGCCCCGTTCGATCCACGAGCGGGCCTTGTCTTCGCGGGCGTCGGAGTCGCCCTCGGAGTCGGCACGATCCTGCTCGTGCTCGTCGGATCGAGATGAGCGACCGCAGTCGTCCGATTGGGGTGATGCGCCCGCCGCGGAGGTAACGCCAGCCTCAAACCTGTTCTATTCGCATGCAAGGAGGCTGGGAAATGTCAGAGCGTTTCAGGGGCACGATCAACGTCGACATCCGCGACTCGGAGGCCGACTGGGCGCCGTTCGAGCCGCCGAAAGCGCCGCCGGGGTCGGCGAGCGTCGTCTACATCGTGCTCGACGACGTGGGCTTCTCGGCGATGAGCTGCTACGGCGGGCCGATCGAGACGCCGAACATCGACCGGATCGCCCAGCGCGGCGTGCGTTATACGCAGTTCCATACGACGGCTCTCTGCTCGCCGACGCGGTCCTGCTTGTTGAACGGGCGCAACCACACCCGGAACAGCATGGCGTGCATCACCGAGGCGGCGATCGGCTTCCCGAATGCGAGCGGGACGATCCCGCCCGAGAACGGCATGCTCTCGGAGATCCTCGGCGAGCTGGGCTGGAACACGTACATGGTCGGCAAGTGGCATCTCTGCCCGACCGACGAGATGCATCTCGCCTCGACGCGGCGCAACTGGCCGACCGGCCGCGGCTTCGAGCGCTGGTACGGCTTCCTCGGCGCCGAGACGAACCAGTGGTATCCCGACCTCGTGTACGACAACCATCCGGTCGCACAGCCGAAGACTCCGGAGGAGGGCTACCACTTCACCGAGGACATCACCGATAAGGCGATCGAGTTCATCCAGGACGCGAAGGCGATCGCGCCGGAGAAGCCCTTCTTCCTCTACTACGCACCGGGTGCCTGCCACGCGCCGCATCACGCGCCGAAGGAGTGGATCGAAAAGTTCAAGGGCCGCTTCGACATGGGTTACGAGGCGCTCAGGGAACAGACGCTCGCCAACCAGAAGAAGCTCGGCCTCGTGCCGCAGAACACCGACCTGCCTCCGATCAATCCGATCGGCACCCCGGACACGCGAACCGGACCTGACGGAGCGCCGTTCCCGATGATGGACTACACGCTCCCGTGGGACTCGCTCGGCGACGACGAGAAGCGCCTGTTCGCACGCTTCGCCGAGGTGTACGCCGGCTTCCTCGCCCATGCCGACTACCAGATCGGACGGCTGCTCGACTACCTCGAGGCGAGCGAGCAGCTCGAGAACACGCTGATCCTGCTCGTCTCGGACAACGGCGCAAGCGGCGAGGGCGGCCCCACGGGATCGGTGAACGAGATGAAGTTCGCGAACGGCGTCGCGGACGACCTGCAGGAGAACCTCGCGAAGATCGACGACCTCGGCAGCGAGAAGACCTACAACCACTACCCGAACGGCTGGGCGATGGCCTTCAACACGCCGTTCAAGATGTGGAAGCGCTACGAGTTCAACGGCGGCACGTCGGATCCGTTCATCTTCGCCCCGCCCGGCGGCAAGAGCGGAGGCGAGCTGCGCGAGCAGTACTGCCACGCGATCGACATCGTTCCGACGATCCTCGACCTGCTCGGGGTCGACGCGCCGGAGACCATCAAGGGGCACACTCAGACCCCGTTCGACGGCAGGAGCCTCCGTGCGACGATCGACGACGCGGCCGCACCTGCGCCGCGCAAGGCGCAGTTCTACTCGATGCTCGGCTCGCGCTCGATCTGGTGCGAGGGCTGGAAGGCCGTCACGACGCATCCCACCATCGCCGGTTGGGGCCACTACAACGACGACGAGTGGGAGCTCTACAACATCGAAGTCGACCGCTCCGAGGCGCACAACCTCGCCCGGGAGAATCCCGACAAGGTTCGCGAGCTCGTAAACATCTGGTTCGCCGAGGCGGGTGCCAATGGTGCATTCCCGCTCGACGACCGTTCTGCCCTCGAGATCCTCAACACCGAGCGTCCACAGCTCACAACGCCGCGGGACCGTTACGTCTACTATCCCGGCACCGCGCCGGTTCCGGAGTGGCAGGCAGTCACCACCCGCGGCCGGTCGTTCGTGATCGGAGCTCTCGTGGACATCCCGGGGCCCGGCGCAGAGGGCGTGTTGTTCGCACAGGGGACGCGCTTTGGTGGCCACGCGCTGTACGTCAAAGACAACCGGCTCCACTATCTGGCCAACTTCCTCGGCAGCGAGGAACAGAAGGTGGTCGCCAACGAGGATGTGCCTACCGGCGAGAAGCTGATCCTCTCGGCCTCGTTCGAGAAGACCTCGCAGGAGCCCGACCACACGGCCGGAACCCTGTCGCTCTATCACGGAGAGGACAAGGTGGGCGAGGCCGAGATCAAGACGCAGCTCGGTGCGTTCGCGATCGCGGGCTCGGGCCTCTACGTCGGGCGGCACGAAGGCGAGCCGCTGACCGACGACTTCCCGGGACCGGCGCCGCACAGCTTTACCGGCGGCACGATCGACCGGGTCGCGATCGACGTCAGCGGGGATGCCTATCTCGACCTCGAGCGCGAGGCGGAACTGATGCTCATGCGGGAATGACGACGGACCAGCTCCAGAGCTGGAACGACACGGCCACCCGCGCGGCGATCGTCGACTTCGTCGCGCGGGTGACGACCGAGGGCGGGCTCGACTACGTCCCGCCCTCTGAGCGGATCGCGACCTTCGACAACGACGGCACGCTCTGGTGCGAGAAGCCGATGCCGATCGAGCTCGGCTTCATCCTCGTGCGGCTCGCCGAGATGGCCGAGGCGGACGAGTCGCTGCGCGAGAAGCAGCCCTGGAAGGCCGCCCGGGAACGGGACCACGAGTGGCTCGGTGGCGCGATCACGAAGCACTACCACGGCAACGACGCCGACCTGAAGCTCCTGATGGGCGGGATCCTGCAGGCATTCGCAGGGAAGAGCGTCGAGGAGTACGCGGCGTCGGCAGACGCCTTCCTTCGCAGCGGGCAGCACCCGACGCTCGGCCGCACGTTCCATGCGTGCGGCTACGTGCCGATGATCGAGCTCCTCGCCTACCTCGAGGCGAACGGCTTTACGAACTACATCGCCTCCGGCGGCGATCGCGACTTCATGCGCCCGGTCACGGAAGAGGTCTACGGCGTTCCGTCCGAGCGCGTGATCGGCAGCTCGAATGCGCTGCGCTACGTCGAGGACGAGGACGGCGGGACGATCGCCTACGCGGCCGAGCCGGATGTGTTCGACGACGGACCGGTCAAGCCGATCCGGATCTGGAGCCGCATCGGCCGCCGTCCGATCCTCGCCGGCGGGAACTCGAACGGCGACATCCCGATGCTCCGCTACACCGGCGGGAAGGAGCTACCCGGCCTACGTCTGCTCGTCCTCCACGACGACCCCGAGCGCGAGTTCGACTACACCGCGGGCGCAGAGACATCGCTCGAGGCGGCCGCCGCCGAGGGGTGGACGGTCGTGAGCATCAAGAGCGACTGGAATGCCGTCTTCGCATGAAGAACATGGTCCACCTGCCCGGCGGGACGTTCCGGATGGGATCCGATCGCTTCTATCCCGAGGAGCGGCCCGTGCGCGAGGTCACGGTCGACGGATACTGGATCGACCGTCACCCGGTGACGGTCGCCGAGTTCCGCCGCTTCGTGAAGGCGACCGGGCACCTCACCTGGGCGGAGCAGGCTCCCGCCGCCGACGACTACCCGGACGCGGATCCGGAGCTGCTCGTGCCTGGGTCGCTCGTCTTCCGCAAGACCTCCGGGCCTGTCGACCTCCGCGACTTCCGCAACTGGTGGAGCTGGACGCCGGGCGCCGACTGGCGCCATCCCGAAGGCCCTGGCAGCAACCTCGGCGGCCGCGAGCTGCATCCCGTGACCCACGTCGCATACTCGGATGCCGAGGCGTACGCCTCCTGGGCAGGCAAGTCGCTCCCGACCGAGGCCGAGTGGGAGTACGCCGCCCGCGGCGGTCTCGACGGCGCGACCTACACCTGGGGCGAGGAGTTCGCCCCGAAGGGGCGCATGATGGCCAACACGTGGCAGGGCGAGTTCCCGTGGCAGAACCTGCTCAGCGACGGCTACGAGGGCACCTCGCCGGTCGAGCGGTTCCCGGCCAACGGCTTTGGGCTCCACGACATGGCCGGCAACGTCTGGGAGTGGACCGTGGACGACTTCGAGCAGTCGCACGCGAACGGACGGCCGTGCTGCGCCCCGCAGCTGCCGCTCGCCGCCGGGGACGAGCGGTACCCGCGCAAGGTGATCAAGGGCGGCTCGCACCTCTGTGCGCCCAACTACTGCCTCCGCTACCGGCCGGCGGCCCGGCAGGGCGAAACAGTCGACACGTCGACGTGCCACATCGGCTTTCGCTGCGTCGTGCGAGAGTAGGCCGATCCTGCTGATCGCCGTTTTGCTCCGGGAAATGGCGCGGGTGCCCTTTGACCGGCCACGAAGGACGTCCTGCCGGAGCTCGTGATCGGCGTCGTCGCGATGCCGAGTGTGGCACACGGCCGACGAGACCGTTCGATCGCTCGGGCCCGGCTAGGCCGATACTCTGGGCGCTCTCGGAGAGGTGTCCGAGCGGTCGAAGGAGCGCGACTGGAAATCGCGTGGGTGCCGAAAGGTGCCTCGAGGGTTCAAATCCCTCCCTCTCCGTCGGGTCCGATCTCGGACCGATTCACGGACGGCACGAAAGAAGCCCCGCCGCCACGGGGCTTCTTCTTTTCCCGGGACAGGCGTGGTGGTGCCTGAGGTGACGAAGCGGTATCGCTCGTGTTGCGATGCGGTCGCCGTCAGCCACTGGAGTCCGACAGTTCCCCGAGCAGGTACGGCGATCAGACGGCTCCTGATATGAAGCAAGCGTGGCCTTCACGGCGGCGACTGCCGTGCTGCTCGTCTTGCTCGGCTTCGGCGTCGGCGTCTTCGGGACGGTGATCGGTGCAGGCGGCGGCTTCATCCTCACCCCGATCCTGCTGCTGCTCTACCCACACGACTCGGCGCAGACGCTGACCGCGATCAGCCTGACGGTGGTCTTCTTCAACGCTGCCAGCGGCACTGCTGCCTACGCCCGCCAACGCCGCATCGACTACCGCAGCGGCCTCGTCTTCGCGCTCGCAGCGGTCCCCGGTGCGATCGGCGGTGCACTCCTAGTGGGCGATGTCTCCCGGCAGGTCTTCGATGCGATCATGGGCGCCGTTCTCGGGGTGCTCGGCGTCTGGCTGCTCGCCGGCGAACGTTGGCCCCTGCATCAGGTACGCGGCTATCTGGAAGAGCGCACGATCACCGACCGAAGCGGCCAGACCTATCACTACACCGTCCCAGTCAGATGGGGGGCACTGTTCAGCCTCGGTGTGGGCTTCCTCTCCAGCTTCCTCGGCATCGGTGGCGGAATCGTCCATGTGCCTCTCCTCGTGCGCGCATTCGGCTTCCCCACTCACATCGCCACGGCGACCTCGCACTTCGTGCTGGCGATCATGGCGGGAACCGGAACGATCACCCACCTTGTGCTCGGCACTTTCCACCATCACGGCTTTCGCCGCACCGTCGCGCTCTCGCTCGGAGTCGTGGCCGGCGCCCAACTAGGCGCCCACATCTCCCTTCGACTGCACGGGCGCATCATCCACTGGCTCCTCGCGGCGGCGCTCCTCGCGCTCTCGGTGCGTCTGCTGATCGGCGCCTAGACAATTTTCAGACACCGCAGCCCCGTCCATTCGGTCGCCGCGATACTGCGGCGGGATGTCTCCGTCGACGCCGTTCGTCGAGCTCGAGGTCGGGCCGCGCACCGTCAAGGTGACGAATCCCGACAAGGTCTTCTTCGCGACTCGCGGCGAGACGAAGCTCGACCTCGTCGAGTACTACCTCGGCGTCGGCGAGGGGATCGTTCGTGCGCTCTACGAGCGGCCGACGCAGCTGAAACGGCATCCGGACGGGGCCGAGGGCGAGGCGATCTACCAGAAGCGCGTGCCGAAGCACCGCCCCGACTGGATCGAGACCGCCACCGTCAGCTTTCCCTCAGGCCGGACCGCCGACGAGCTCTGCGTGACCGAGCTCGCGCAGGTTGCGTGGGCCGCGAACCTCGCCACTATCGACTTCCATCCCTGGCCGTCGCGGCGGCGCGACGTGGAGCATCCCGACGAGCTCCGCATCGACGTCGATCCGCAGCCCGGCACCGGCTTCGCCGACGCAAAGCGGGTCGCGGCGATCGTGTACGAGACGCTCGAGGAGCTCGGCTTCACCGGGTGGCCGAAGACGTCGGGCAATCGCGGGATCCACGTCGCCTGCCGGATCGAGCCGAAATGGGGCTTCCGCGAGGTGCGGCGCTGTGCGCTCGCCTTCGCACGCGAGGTCGAGCGGCGCGTGCCGAAGCTCGTCACGACCGCGTGGTGGAAGGAGGAGCGCGGCGAACGTGTCTTCATCGACTACAACCAGAACGCGCGCGACCGGACGATCGCCTCTGCCTACTCCGTCCGGGCCCGACCCGATGCGCCGGTCTCGGCGCCGTTCCGCTGGGACGAGCTGGAGGACATCGAGACCGAGGACTTCACCATGGCGACGATGCCGGCGCGCTTCGCCGAGCTCGGTGACGTGCAGGCGGGGATCGACGACGCGGTCTGCGACCTGCGCAAGCTGATCGAGTGGGTCGAGCGGGAGGAGGCGGAAGGCGAGGGCGAGGCGCCCTACCCGCCGAACTTCCCGAAGATGCCGGGCGAGCCGAAGCGCGTCCAGCCGAGCCGCGCGAAGAAGGGCTAGGCTCGCGCCGTGGACTGGGATTGGGGACGGATCGTCGTCGACCACGTCAAGCTCACGGCCGGCGATGCGGAGGCGAGCAAGGCGTTCTACCGGACGGTGCTCGCTCCGCTCGCGATTCCGCCGCTCTGGGAGAACGAGCGGGGCGGTCAGTACGCGAACCTCGTCGTGGTCGGGGGCGAGGCGCCGAGCACTCCCATCCACATCGGCTTCGTCGCCCGGACGCGGGAGGAGGTCGACGCGTTCTACCGTGCAGGGATCGCCGCGGGCTACCGGGACAACGGAGCTCCGGGCGTTCGCGACCGCTACAGCTCCGAGGCCGCCGGCCTTTACTACGCCGCATTCCTGCTCGACCCGGACGGGAACAACATCGAGGCCGTCCACAGGGGCGAGTTTCCGACCGAAGGCCTAGCGGAGTAGGTCTTCGACGGCGAGGTCGTCGGGGCTGCGCGGCGGGCGCACCTCGCGCCACGTGCAGTCCTTCGGATCCTTGTCCGGCCGGAAGCGGAGCAGCCGCGTGCCGTGGCGGAAGCGGTGCTTCTCGAGCTTGTCGTAGCGCACCTCGACGACCAGCTTCGGTTTGAGCGGCGTTTCCTCGAGCTCGCCGGTGCCCCAGCGGTTCGGCTCGCTGAAGCGCCGGTCGCTCTTCTTGTCGACGAGCGGCAGGACTTTCTCCGCGATCTCGGCCTGGTTCTTGGCGCCGACCGCGGCCGAGCCTACGTAGTCGAGGTCGCCGTCGTCGGCGTAGAGGCCGAGCAGGAGCGTCGCGATGGTCTCGCGGCCGCCCTTCTTCCAGCGGATCCCTGCGACGACGCAGTCGGCGGTGCGGTGCGGCTTGACCTTGACGACGCCGTCGCGCGAGCCGGGCAGATAAGGGAGACCCAGCCGCTTTGCGACGACGCCGTCGAAGCCGGCCGCCTGCAAGGTCTGGAGCCAGTCGCGTCCCTGCTCGACGTCGTCTGAAACCGGTGAGAGCTGGAACGCCGTCGCGACCTTCTCAAGCTCGGCGCGCCGCTTCTCGATCGGGCGCTCGTGCACCGGCTTGCCCTTCCACAGCAGCAGGTCGAAGGCCACGAAGGTGGCTGGAATCTCGCCCGCCAGCTTGCGGACCCGGCTCTCGGCCGGGTGGAGCCGCATCTGCATCGCGTCGAAGTCGAGCGCGCCGCCTCGGGCGATCACGATCTCGCCGTCGAGCGCCGAGTACGGCGGCATCGACTCGCCGAGCTCCCGCAGCTCGGGGAAGTAGCGCAGAAGCGGCCGGCCGTTCCGCGACCAGAGCGCGAGCTCGCCGCCGTCGTTCTCCAGCACGCCGCGGAAGCCGTCCCACTTCGGCTCGTAGCGCCAGACTCCCCCCGCCGGCAACTCGGAGACGAGCTCGGCCTCCATCGGCGGGAAGGGGACGTTCTTGCCCGGTGCCTCAGACACCTCGCCAACCTAGACGACTCCATCGGGACGCGCGATACTCGGAGTCGTGGGGCGCGAAACCGGGGAGAAGGTCCAGACCGCGCTCTACCGCATCGCCGAGCTGGCGAGTGCAGCGCAGGACATGCAGGAGTTCTACGCCGCGATCCACGAGGTCGTGGGCGAGTTCACGGACGCGAGCAACTGCTTCATCGCACTGTACGACGAGGAGCGACGCCGGATCAGCTGGCCGTACTACGTCGACGAGGTCGATCCCGAAGGCCCCGACTCGCACCAGTGGTTCGAGTTCGGGCACGGTGAGGCCCGCGGCATCACGGCCTACGTGCTCCGGACGGGAAAGCCCCAGCGGATTCCGGAGGCGCGGATGATGGAGCTCGTCGAGCAGGGTGAAGTCGACTTGCTCGGGAGGCTTGCCGAGGACTGGCTGGGCGTTCCGCTGCGATCGGCAGAAGGACGGGCGGTCGGCGTGCTCGCCGTCGCATCGTATGCAGAGGGCTTCCGGTACACCCAGCAGGACGAAGAGTTGATCGGCTTCGTCGGTCAGCACATCGGCGCCGCACTTTCTCGTGCGCGCGCGATCGAGGAGACACGGCAGCGGAACGCCGAGCTGGCGCTTATCAACAGCGTTCAGTCGGCGCTCGCCGGCGAGCTGGAGATGCAGGCGATCTACGACGTCGTCGGCGACAAGATCCAGGAGATCTTCGACGCCCAGGGCGTTGCCATCTCGACGCTGGACGAGCCGACCGGCCTCCTGCATCACACGTACCTGATCGAGCGCGGCGAGCGGTTGTGGCCGGACCCGATGCCTTTGCGCCGTGGCTTCTCGAAGCACGTCCTCGACACGCAGGAGCCGCTGCTGATCAACGAGGAGCTTCTCGCCGAAGCCGAGCGCTACGGCAGCACTCTGGTCGCCGACAGCGAGATGCCGAAGTCGGCTCTCTTCGTCCCGCTGTTCTCAGGTGGGCGCGCGAACGGCGTCATCGCGCTCGACAACTTCGACCGCGAGCACGCGTTCACCGACGCGGACCAGCGCCTGCTCACCACGCTCGCCGGCAGCCTGAGCGTCGCGCTGGAGAACGCGCGGCTGGTGCACGAGACGCGGCAGCGGAACGCCGAGCTGGCGCTGATCAACAGTGTCCAGGACGCGCTGGCCGGCGAGCTCGAGCTGCAGGCGATCTACGACGCGGTGGGCGACAGGATCCGAGACGTTTTCGACGCGCAGGTCGTCGCGATCGACACCTTCGACGAAGCGACGGGGCTGGTTTCGTCGGCGTACATCATCGAGCGCGGTGAGCGGCTGCACGACATACCGCGCCAGCCGGGCGGCTTCACCAAGCACGTGCTCGAGACGCGCGAGTCGATCCTGGTCGCGGAGAACTTGGAGGCCGAAGCCAAGCGCTACCGAAGCGGCGTGCCGGTCGGCGAGATGCCGAAGTCGGTGCTGTTCGTCCCGCTCGTCACTGGCGGCAAGGCGACCGGCGCAATCTCGCTCCAGAACATCGACCGTGAACACGCGTTCAGCGAATCGGACCGGCAGCTGCTCGACACGCTCGCCGGCAGCCTGAGCGTGGCGCTCGAGAACGCGCGGCTCGTGCACGAGACGCGGCAGCGGAACGCCGAGCTCGCCTTGATCAACAGCGTGCAGGATGCAATCGCGGGCGAGCTCGACGCGCAGGCGATCTACGACGCCGTCGGCGACAGGATCCAGGAGATCTTCGACGCCCAGGCGGTGATGATCCTCCTGCTCGAGGAGTCGACCGGACACCTCGCTGTTCCGTACTCGATCACGCGCGGCAAACGAGATTCGTGGGAGCCGCAACCGCCGACCGGCTTCAGCGGGCATGTGCTCGAGACGCGCGAGTCGCTGCTCATCAACCAGGACGTCGACAGCGAGGGTGCGCGGTTGGGCGTCGAGGTTCTCCTCTTGGGCGAGAGCCCGAAGTCCGTGTTGTTCGTCCCGCTCGTCTCGGGCGGCAAGGCGACGGGGGCGATCTCACTTCAGAACATGGACCGCGAACACGCCTTCACCGACTCCGACCAGCAACTCCTCGAGACGCTTGCGGGCAGCCTGAGCGTGGCGCTGGAGAACGCGCGGCTGGTGCACGAGACGCGGCAGCGGAACGCGGAGCTGGCTCTGATCAACAGCGTGCAGGATGCGATCGCCGGCGAGCTCGACCAGCAGGCGATCTATGACGCGGTGGGCGACCGGATCCGGGAGATCTTCGAGGTCGAAGAGATGTTCATCGCGATCCCGGACGAGTCCGCCGGGCTTATGCACTACCCGTACTTCACCGAACGTGGCCAGCGGTCGTTCCCCGAGCCGAATCCGTTGGGACGCGGCTTCACGCCGCATGTGCTCAAGACAGGCGAGACGTTGCTGATCAACGAGGGCATGGACGCGGCGGTCGAGCGTTACGGCAGCTCGCTCCTGGGGGAAGAGATGCCGAAGGCCATCCTCTACGTCCCGCTCGAAGCCGCGGGCCGTCCGAGCGGCGTCGTCTGTCTCGCGAGCTTCGGCGAACACGCGTTCAGCGAGTCCGACCGGCAGCTCCTGGAGACGCTCGCAGGCAGTCTCAGCGTTGCGCTGGAGAACGCGCGGCTGGTGCACGTGACGCGGCAGCGGAATGCCGAGCTGGCGCTGATCAACAGCGTGCAGGACGCAATCGCGGGCGAGCTCGACGCGCAGGCGATCTACGACGCCGTCGGGGACAGCATTCGGGACGTTTTCGACGCGCAGGTCACCTCGATCATCACGATCGACAGGGCGACCGGGCTCATGGAGTTCCCCTACATCCTGGAACGGGGCGAGCGTCTGCAGGCGGAGCCCAGGACTCCCGCCGGTTTCGCGAAGCACGTCCTGGACACGCGGGAGTCGCTCCTGATCGTCGAGAACGCCGTTGCGGAGGCCGAGCGGTACGGCAGTCGCGTCGTCGCGGGCGAGATGTCGAGGTCACTCCTGTTCGTCCCACTCGTCATCGGCGGGGGTGCGGCCGGAGTGATCTCCCTTCAGAACGTCGATCGCGAGCACGCGTTCGGCGAGTCCGATCAGCAGCTGCTCGAGACCCTCGCCGGGAGCCTGAGCGTCGCGCTGGAGAACGCGCGGCTGGTGCACGAGACGCGGCAGCGGAATGCCGAGCTGGCGCTGATCAACAGCGTGCAGGATGCGATCGCGGGCGAGCTCGACCAGCAGGCGATCTACGACGCGGTCGGCGACCGGATCCAGGAGATCTTCGACGCGCAGGTCGTCTACCTCGCGACGCTCGACAACGCGAGCGGGTTCCTCGCCTATCCGTATGTCATCGAGCGTGGCGCTCGCCTACAGGTGAAACCGAGCGCGCCGATCGGATTCGACAAGCACGTGCTGGAGACGCGCGAGCCGACGCGGATCACCGAGAACCTCAAGGCGGAGGCTGTGCGGCTTGGAAGCGAAACTGCCGAAGGCACCGGCACGGCCAAGTCGGTGCTCTTCGTGCCACTCGTCGTGGGCCGTGAGGCGACCGGAGTGATCTCGCTCCAGAACGTCGATCGTGAGCACGCCTTCAGCGAGTCGGACCAGCAGCTGCTCGAGACGCTCGCGGGCAGTCTCAGCGTCGCGCTCGAGAACGCGCGGCTCGTGCACGAAACGCGGCAGCGGAACGCCGAGCTGGCGCTGATCAACGGCGTGCAGGACGCGATCGCCGGGGAGCTCGACTCGCAGGCGATCTACGAGGCCGTCGGGGACAGGATCCGGGAGGTCTTCGACGCCCAGACCATGACGATCGGGACGTTCGACGAGTCCACTGGGCTGCTGCAGTACCCGTACCTCATCGAGCGGGGCGAGCGACTGCACGCGGAGCCGGGGCCGCCCGGAGGCTTCGCGAGGCACGTCCTCGAGACGCGCGAGCCGGTGTTGATCGCCGAGAACATCGAGGCCGAAGCGGAGCGATACAGGAGCGGGATCCTGGCCGGCGAGTGGCCGAAGTCGATCCTCTTCGTCCCGCTCATCGCGGGCGGCAAGCCGACCGGCGTGATCTCGCTCCAGAACGTCGACCGCGAGCACGCCTTCGACGAGTCCGACAAGCGGCTCCTGACGACGCTGGCGGGCAGCCTGAGCGTCGCGCTCGAGAACGCCCGCCTCGTCAACGAGACGCGCCGGCGCGTCTCGGAGCTCGCGACCGTGAACTCTGTCGGCCAGGCGCTGTCGTCGCAGCTCGACCTCGACGGCCTGATCGAGCTCGTGGGCGAGCAGGTGCGAGAGACGTTCGACGCCGACATCGCCTACGTCGCTCTCCACGACGAGGCCGCCGGCCGTATCGAGTTCGCCTACTACTGGGAGAGCGGCGAGCGCCGGCCGGAGGCGCCGATGGAGTACGGAACTGGCCTCACGTCACGGATCCTCGATTCGCGTGAGCCGCTTCTCCTGAACCGCAGAGAGCAGCTCGAGGCGGTCTCCACGATCGGGACGCCTTCGCTCTCCTATCTCGGCGTGCCGATCCTCGTCGGCAGCAAGGCGATCGGGGTGATCAGCGTCCAGAGCATCGAGGAGGAGGGGCGCTTCGGAGAGGCCGACGCCCGCCTCCTCGCGACCCTGGCCGCCAACGTCGGTGTCGCCATGCAGAACGCGCGCCTGTTCACGGAGGTCGAGCGGCAGCGCCAGTACCTCGAGTCGCTCGTCGCGATCAGCCCCGCGGCGGTCGTCGTCATCGACGTGGAGGAGCGGGTGACCGACTGGAACCCTGCTGCGGCCGAGCTCTTCGGCTATTCCGCCGAGGAGGCCGTCGGCCGCCAGGTCGACGAGCTCGTCTTCGGCTCGAGCAGGTTCGAAACCGACGAGGGGCGCGAGATCACGCGCGAGGCCCTGACGACCGGCCGCGCGCAGCGGATCACCCAGCGCCGGCGCAGAGACGGAACCCTCGTCGACGTCGAGCTGATGCTCGTCCCGCTCACAGCCGACGGCTCGCATGCCGGGTTCCTCGCGATGTACCACGACGTGACCGAGCTCCAGCGTGCGCGGCAGGAGGCCGAGGCGGCGACGCAAGCGAAGAGCGCCTTCCTCGCCACGATGAGCCACGAGATCCGCACGCCGATGAACGCGGTGATCGGCATGACCGACCTGCTGCTCGGCACCGACCTGACCCCCGAGCAGCGCGAGTTCGCCGAGGTCGTCCACTCGAGCGGCGACGCGCTGCTTTACGTGATCGACGACATCCTCGACTACTCCAAGATCGAGGCCGGCAAGCTTGAGCTCGAACGGGCGCCGTTCAGCCTGCGCGACTGTGTCGAAGGCGCGCTCGACATCGTCGCGCCTCGCGCTTGGGAGAAGGAGCTTGAGCTCGGCTGCCTGATCGACGAGGCCGCGCCTTCGGGGATCGTCGGCGACGCGGCGCGCCTGCGGCAGGTGCTCCTGAACCTCCTCTCGAACGCGGTCAAGTTCACCGACCGCGGCGAGGTCATGGTGCTCGTGGACGCCGAGGAGACGGGAACGGGCTCGTACCGCATCGAGCTCGCCGTCCGCGACACCGGGATCGGGATTCCGGCCGATCGCATGGACCAGCTCTTCACCTCCTTCAGCCAGGTCGACGCGTCGACGACGCGGCGCTTCGGCGGCACCGGCCTCGGCCTCGCGATCTCGAAGCGCCTGGTGGAGCTGATGGGCGGCACGATCTCGGTGGAGAGCGAGCAGGGCAAGGGGTCGACGTTCCACATCTCGCTGCCGGTCGCAGCGGCCGACGTGCCGTCGAGAATCCCGCTCCGCGAGGGCCTCCCGCACCTCGCCGGCAAGCGGATCCTCATCGTCGACGACAACGCGACGAACCGCGAGATCGTCACCCGACATGCGCGCTCGTGGGAGATGGAGCCGGTCGCGATGGAGCTGCCGGCCGCCGCGCTCGAGCTGGTTGCGAAGGGCGAGCCGTTCGACGTGGCCGTGCTCGACATGATGATGCCGGACATCGACGGGATCACCCTCGCGCGCGAGATCCGGAAGCACCGCAGCGAGCCCGAGCTTCCGCTGCTGCTCCTGACCTCGCTCGGGCGGTTGCCGCAGCTCCAGACCGAGGGCGTCTTCTCGGCCCAGCTCGCGAAGCCGCTCAAAGCGTCACAGCTCTACAACGCGCTGCTGCAGCTGCTCACCGCGGGCAGAGCCGGGGAGGAGGAGGAGGTCGAGGCCGTGTCTGACGGGAGGCGTGCGAAGTCGGCGCTGCGGATCCTGCTCGCGGAGGACAACTCCATGAACCAGAAGGTGGCGTTGCGGCTGCTCGAGACGCTCGGCTACCGCGCCGACGTCGCTCTGAACGGGCTCGAGGCGATCGCGGCGCTCGAGCGCAAGTCGTACGACGTCGTCCTGATGGACGTCCAGATGCCGGAGCTCGACGGTCTCGACGCGACGCGGCGCATCGTGGCGGATTGGCCGGAGGAGACCCGCCCGCACATCATCGCGATGACCGCAAACGCGCTCCCGGAAGATCGCGAGGCGTGCTTCGCCGCTGGCATGAACGACTACGTGGCGAAGCCGATCCGCGCCGAGGAGCTGGCCGCCGCGCTGAAGCGCGCCAAGCGGCTCCCCGGCGGGGACGCCGACTCGGAAGACCGGATCGACCACGTCAGCCTCGATGACGGGGCCCTCCAGAATCTGCGAGACCTGGGCGGGGAGGACTTCCTCCAGGAGGTGGTCGACGCGTTCCTCGCGGACGCCCCGGAGGTGATCGCCACGCTTCGCCGCTCCCTCGACTCGCGAAACTCCGAGGAGCTGCGGCGCGCGGCGCACACGCTGAAGTCGAACGGCGCGACGCTCGGTGCGGATGGGTTTGCCGAGCTGTGCCGCACGCTCGAACAGCGCGCCAAGGCCGGCGAGCTCGACGGCGCCGCGGACCTCGTCGACCGGATCGAGCGGGAGTACCGACCGCTCGAGGAGGCCCTGTCCGGCCTCCGCTCGGAGTCGCCTGCGTGAGCATGCCTGCTCCCGCCCCGGGCACGATTCTCATCGCCGACGACAACCGGGTGAACCGCCTCCTGCTCGCTCGCGGGCTCGAGCACGAGGGGCACACGGTCGTCTTTGCCGAGCACGGCCGCGAGGCGCTCGACCTGCTGCGGAAGCAGCCGTTCGACCTGCTGCTGCTCGACGTCCTCATGCCGGAGCTCGACGGCTACGAGGTGCTCGCGGAGCTGAAGGAAGACCCGCACCTCCGCGAGATCCCCGTGATCGTGACCTCTGCGCTCGACGAGCTCGACAGCGTCGTCCGGTGCGTCGAGATGGGCGCCGAGGACTATCTGACGAAGCCGGTCAACCCGGTGCTGCTCGGAGCGCGGATCAACGCGAGCCTCGAGAAGAAGCGCCTGCGCGACCAGCAGCGGGAGCTGATCAGCAAGTTCGCGACCCGCGAGGTGGCCGAAGACCTTCTGACGTCGGGCTTCTCCCTCGGAGGCAAGCACGTCGACGCATCGGCGATGTTCTGCGACATCCGGTCCTTCACGACGATCGCGGAGGCGCGCGAGCCGGCCGAGACGATCGAGCTGCTCAACGACTACTACCTGCTGATGATGGACGCGATCATGGGCGAGGGCGGGGTCGTGAACCAGATGGTCGGCGACGGACTGATGGCGATCTTCGGGGCGCCGGTGCCGCGGGAGGACCACCGGCAGGCGGCCGTCCTCGCCGCGCGCCAGATGGTCGAGCTGATCCGCCTCTTCAACGAGGAACAGGCGGCGCGAGAGAAGGTGCAGATCCAGATCGGGGTCGGGATCGCGTCGGGCCGCGTCGTCGCCGGCTACACGGGCACGCACAACCGGGCGACCTACACCTGCGTCGGCGACACCGTCAACGTCGCCGCCCGGCTCGAGTCGCACACCAAGGAGCTCGACCGGCCCATCCTGATCGACGAGAACACCCGGCAGGGCCTCGCCGCCGGGATCGAGGTCGAGCCGCAGGGCGAGCTGCTGATGAAGGGGAAGACCGAGCCCACGCAGGTCTACGCCGTCCTCGTCGAGGTCCCTGCCGAGGCGCGCAACCTCGCCTCGTAGCGCGCGTCTAACCTCGCGGGATGAGGAGGGTGGTCGTGACCGGGCTCGGCGCGGTGACGCCGATCGGCGCCGACGCGCCGTCGACCTGGCGTGCGGCGGTCGCGGGGCAGAGCGGCATCGACTTCATCCACTCCTTCGACGCGTCCGGGTTCCCGGTGCAAATCGCGGCGGAGGTCAAGGACTTCGACCCGACCCAGGTCGCCGCCCCGAAGGACGCGCGGAGGCTCGACCGCAACGTCCTGCTCTCGCTCGGCGCCGGGCGCGAGGCCGTCGCCGACGCGGGGCTCGACGGCGCCTACCCGCCCAACCGCGTCGGGATCCTCTTCGGCACGGCGATCGGCGGCTTCCTGGGGATCATGGAGCAGGCCGACGTGCTCCGGGAGCGCGGCCCGGATCGCGTCGCGCCCACGTTCATCCCGAACGTCCTCGTCGATACGGCGAGCGGGCAGCTCGCGATCTCCCTCGGCTTCCGCGGCCCGAACTACGCGCCGGTCTCGGCCTGCGCGACGGGCTCCACGGCGGTGGGCGAGGCGGCGGAGCTGATCAAGCGCGGCGACGCCGACGCCGTCCTCGCCGGCGGCGCCGAGGCCTGCCTCCACCCCCTCATCCTCGCCGGGTTCTGCGCCATGCGCGGGCTCGTGGCCGAGGACGAGCATCCGCCGCGGGCGTCTCGTCCGTTCGACGCCACGCGGGCCGGCTTCGTGATGGGGGAGGGTGCGTGTGTGCTCGTGCTGGAGGAACTCGAGGCGGCCGAGCGCCGCGGCGCGACGGTCTATGCCGAGATCCTCGGCTACGCGATGTCGAACGACGCGCACCACCTCGCGCAGCCCGATCCAGAGTCCGGCGGCGTGGCGGAGATGATGCGGAACGCGCTCGACCGCGCAGGCGTCGAGCCCGAACGCGTCGGCTACGTCAATGCCCACGGGACCTCGACGCCGCTGGGCGACGCGGCCGAGACGGCCGCGATCAAGGAGGTCTTCGGCGACCACGCCTACCGGCTCGCCGTCTCGTCCACGAAGTCCGTGACCGGGCACTGCTTCGGCGCCGCCGGCGCGATCGAGGCGATGATGTGCGTCCTCGCCGTCCGGGACGGAGTCCTGCCGCCGACGATGAACTACGTCCATCCCGATCCCGCGTGCGACCTCGACTACGTGCCGAACCAGGCGCGGCAGGCGCAGGTGGACGTCGCGCTCTCGAACGCGATGGGCCTCGGCGGCCACAACGGGTGCGTCCTGGTGGGGAGGGTCTAGTGGGCTGGGAGGGGCCGCCCGCTCCATACCGGATCGAGACCGAGCGGCTCGTGATCCGTTGCTACGAGCCGCGCGACGCGCCGCTGTTGAAGGAGGCCATCGACTCGAGCCTCGAGCACCTGCGCCCCTGGATGCCGTGGACTGCTGACGAGCCGCAGACCCTCGAGGAGAAGACCGACCTCGTGAAGTTCTTCCGGTCGAGCTTCGACACGGCCGAGAACTTCACGTACGGGATCTTCAGCCCGGACGAGTCGGAGGTCCTCGGTGGCACCGGCCTGCATGGTCGAATCGGCCCGGGCGGGCTCGAGATCGGCTACTGGATTCGGGCGAGTGCGACCCGGCAGGGGCTCACGACCGAATCGAGCGCTGCCCTGACCCGCGTCGGCTTCGAGGTCTGCGCGGCGGACCGAATCGAGATCCGGATCGACCCGCGCAACAACGCGAGCTTCGGCATCCCGCGCAAGCTCGGCTTCCTCGAGGAGGCGACGCTGCGGCGGAGGCTGCCGTCACGGGAGGGGGAGCCGCTCCGCGACGTGACGATCTTCACCCTGTTCAGCGAGGACTTCGATCCCGCGATCGCGCCCGGAATCCGCGCCTTCGACGCACGCGGCGAGCGCGTTCTCTAGCCATGCAGCACCTCGATCGTGAGGTCGTCGAGCGAGCGGACGACGGCGTCGGCGAGCTGAAGCGTCGCCTCCTCCGGTGGATAGGCCGCGTTCGGGATCGCGACGACGCGCATCCCCGCAGACTTCGCCGAGCGGATGCCGGCATTCGAGTCCTCGACCGCCGTGCACCTCGCCGCTGCGACGCCCAGCCGGCGGGCTGCCTCGAGGTACACATCGGGCGCCGGCTTGCCGTGCGCCACCTCCTCGGAGGAGACGGTGACCCGGAAGCAGTCCTCGATCCCGGCCAGCTCGAGCACTTCCTCGAAGATCGCCCGGTTCGACGATGACGCGAGCGCGAGCGGGTAGGCGGCAGCAGCGCGCCGCACCGCGCCGACAGCTCCCGGCAGCAGCGGCAGCTCGCGCTGGTACGCCTCGAGCATCCGGCGGATGACCCGGGTGTTGATCTCGTCGGGGTCGTCCGGAACTTCCGCCTCGTCGTGCAGGAAGCGAGACCATTCGGGCGCCGACATCCCCATCATCGCCCGCTGCACCTTCTCGTCGTATCGGCCGCCGCGCTCGCGCACGTAGTGCTCGCGGACGGCATCCCAGACCTCCTCCGACTGGAGCAAGACGCCGTCCAGGTCGAAGACGACCGCGTCGATCAAACCGAGTGGTACGTGCTCTCGCGGTAGACGAGCGCGTGATGCGACGGCCCGTGCTCGATCGAGAGGACGTCGGCGATGAAGAACGTATGGTCGCCGGCGTCGGTCTCGGTGCGCGTCTCGGCCTCGATCCAGCCGAGCGCGCCCTCGATCAGCGGCGCGACCCGCCCCTCGCGCGTCGGGACGCCCTGCCAGTGGACGATCGGCGGGTAGCCCGCGGCGAAGCGGCGCGCGAGCTCTTCCTGCTCGGCGCCGAGGAGGCTGATCGCGAACCGGCCGGCGCTGCGCAGCAGCTCGTAGCACGACGCCTCCTTGCCGATCGAGACGCCGACGAGCGGCGGCTCGAGCGAGAGCGAGACGAGCGAGGAGACCGTGACTCCCATCCTGTCTCCCTCGACGTCGACGCTGAGGATGGAGACGCCGTGCGGCCAGAGCCGCATCAGCGCGCGCAGGTCGGCTCCTGTAGCCACGAGGGAGAACGCTACAGACGAGCGGCGGGGGTGAGATTTGAACTCACGGAGCCCGTGAAGGCTCAGCGGTTTTCAAGACCGCCCCGTTCGACCGCTCCGGCACCCCGCCGCGGAAAGTAGTGTCGCAAGCCGTGGCGACGATGAAGGATCTCGACGAGCTGGCGCTCGCCATGCCCGAGGCGACGAAGGAGGTCGAGGACGGGCGCCCGACGTATCGCGTCCACGGGAAGATGTTCTGCTTCCACCGGAGCCGCCGACCGGATGCCGTCGACGCCGAGACCGGCGAGCGGCTCGACGACGTCCTCGTCTTCCGTGTCGCCGACCTCGGCGTCAAGGAGATGCTGATCTCCGACGCGCGCGGCATCTACTTCACGACCCCGCATTGGAACGGTTACTCGGCGGTGCTCATGCGGATTCCCGACCTCGAGCGACTCGACCGAGACGAGCTGCGCGACCTCGTCGAGGAGGCATGGCTGACGCGCGCCCAGAAGCGGCTCGCGAAGGCCTGGGTCGCCAAGGAGTACTAGCGCGGCAAAAGGGGGAGGAGCCGTGGGCTCCTCCCCCTGGCCGCGAGCTCAAACGAGGAGAGCTAGGTCGTGCTCGGAGACGACGGCCGCTCGGTGGTGCGGCGCCGAACCAGGACGGTCATCCCTCCGGCGACGACGATCAGTCCGAGGAACCCGCCTGCGCCGATGCCCATATTGCTCCAGTCGAACGTGCTCGACGTGCCTACCACCGCGGAGTTGCCGAGGCGGTAGAAGCGGTTCATCGCCTGGGCCCGCGCCCGCTGCGCCGCCGTTCCGGTCGAGCTGTAGACGCCGAGGCGGTAGGCCCGGTTCATCGCCTCGCCGCGGAGCTTCTCCGCCTGCTGCACCGCCGCTCCGGTCGTGGTGTAGACACCGAGGTGGTAGACGCGGTTCAGCGCCTCGCTGCGGAGCTTCTCCGCCTGCTGCACCGGCACTCCGTTCGTGATCTCGAGGTGGTAGAAGCGGTTGATGGCCTCGGCGCGGAGCTGTTCCGGGCCGAAGACGCCCAGCTGGTAGTGGCGATTCGTCGCGTCGGCGCGGGCACGGACTGCCTGGCGCTCCTGCGAGGTAATCCGCTGCGACGTGCCGTTCGCAGCCTGGGCGGTCGCCGCAAAAGCGATCGTGAGCAGGAAGCCGACCGTCAGCGTCGCGGTCGCCGCCTTGATCTTGTGGGTGGTGTTCACTGTGTCTCCCTTTGCTCCGAACCGCCCGCTGCGGTTCATTTGGGGGAGCATCGGGAGAGGCGCCAAGGGAACGGTGGCAAACCGGTAAGGCCTCGGTAAGAGGGAGGACGCCCTTACCATCGGCCTCGCGAGGTTGTACGGTCGCATGGTTGAGCGAATTGAGGTACCTGATCTTGGGGCCGCTTGAGATTCGCGACGGCGCGACCGAGGTTGCACTCCGTGGAGGACAACAGCGAAAGCTGCTAGCGATTCTCCTGTTGCGCGACAGCGAGGTCGTCTCGAGCGACCGGCTGATCGACGAGCTTTGGGCCGGCAAGCCGCCCGACACGGCAGCCAAGGCGCTTCAGGGATACGTCTCGAGCCTTCGCAAGCAGCTAGGCCCGGACGCGATCGAGACGATCGGGGCGGGATATCGGCTCAAGGTCGCAACCGAGCAGGTCGACGTCCACGAGTTCGAGCAGCTTCTTGCCGAAGCGCGGCGGCTCGAGCGTGGCCCGGCCGCCGCGAAGCTGCAGCAGGCGCTTGCGCTCTGGCGCGGGCCCGCACTTGCCGACTTCGCCTACGACAACTTCGCGCAGCGCGAGATCGAGCGTCTCGAAGGGCTCCGCCAGGCAGGAATCGAGCGGCGGATCAACCTCGAGCTCGCCCTCGGCCACCACGACGACCTCGTGCCGGAGCTCGAAACGCTCGTCCATGCCCATCCTCTCCACGAGCGCCTACGCGCCCATCTGATGGTCGCGCTCTACCGCTCCGGCCGCCAGGCTGAGGCACTCGATATGTATCGCGACGCCCGGAGAGTTCTGCTCGACGAGCTAGGGCTTGAGCCGAGCGACGAGCTGCAAGCGTTGCAGCGGGCGATCCTGGATCACGACCCGTCGCTTGCCGCTCCTCCACGCGTCGAGACACCGCGTGCAGCCCGGCTCGGTCCGGCTAGGGAGTGACGCGCTCCGGCGCGCCGTAGTCGCGCAGCACGACGGGCACCTCGCCCTGGAAGTTCTCGAGGATGGCCAGCGCCATCCGATCCACGATCGCCGTGCCGTTGAGCATGTGCACCGGCTCGGGGCTCTTCCCTTCCCGGTAGCGGATGCCGAGCCGGCGGGCCTGGAAGTCCGTCGTGTTCGAGATGGACGCCGTCTCGCGGTACCGGTCCTGGCTCGGGAACCAGATCTCGACGTCGTACGTCTTCGCCGAAGCCGCCGAGATGTCGCCGGCGGGGAGTACGACGACGCGATAGGGAACGCCGAGCTCGCGCACGAGGTCCTCCGTGTTCGCGAGCAGCAGCTCGTGCTCGTCCCACGACTGCTCCGGCAGCGTCAAGGCGAACTGCTCGACCTTGTTGAACTGGTGGACGCGGAACATGCCGCGGGTGTCCTTGCCGGCGGCGCCGGCCTCGCGGCGGAAGCACGGCGAGAACGCGACGTAACGGAGAGGCAGCTCCTCGGCCTCGAGGATCTCGCCCGCGTGGAGGCTCGCGAGCGGGATCTCGGCTGTGGCCGAGAGGAAGAGACCGTCTTCCGGGACCGCGTAGACGTTCTGCTCGTCAGAAGGGAATGCACCGGTTCCGATGAGCGCGTCCTCGCGCACGAGCACCGGTGGGAGGACGGTCACGAAGCCCTTCGCCGCGAGCCGGTCGAGCGCGTAGCGGTACAGCGCCAGGGCAAGCCGGCCGGTGTCGCCGATCCAGTAGCCGAAGCGGGCACCGCTCATTCTGGCGGCACGCTCCATGTCGAAGCTCCCGAGCTCGAGGCTCTCTTTCGGGTCTGCGAGTTGCGGCGGCTCGCCGACGACCCGCTCGACCCGGACGTCGTCCTCGGTCGCGCCGTCCGGGACGTCGTCGGCGGGCAGGTTGGGGATCCGCAGGCCGAGCTGGTCGCGCTCGTCCTCGGCCTCCTTCAGCTCGAGCTCGGCGCGCTGCAGCTGCTCCTTGACACCGCGCAGCTCTTCGAGCTGCTCGGGCGTCGGCTTGCCCTTGAGCTTCGTCTGCGAGCGGAGCTCGTCGACGAGCGGCACCGCCTCGCGCCAGCGCTCGTCGACGGCCAGCCAGGCGTCGAACGCATCGCCCGCGCCTTTGCGCGCGAGCCGGCGCCGGTACTCGTCCGGGTCGTTCCGGGCGGCGCGTGCGTCGATCACGAGAGTGAGTCTAAGTAGGCCTCGAGCAGGGCGGCCACGCCTTCCTCTTGGACGGAGGGGACGACGAGGTCGGCGCGGGCCAGCACGTCCTCGTGGGCGTTCGCGACGGCGACAGCGAACCCCGCCCAGTCGAGAAGCTCGCGGTCGTTCTCGCCGTCCCCGCAGGCGACCGTCTCCTCCGGGCCGAAGCCGTCCCGGTCGGCGACGAAGGCGAGGCCGCTGCCCTTGCTCACGTCCGGGTGCGCGAACTCGAGGAAGTAGGGCAGCGACTTGGAGATGAACAGGCGCCCGGCGAAGCGCGGCTTCAGCTCCTCCTCGAGCACGTCGAGCGCGTCGGGATCGCCGACCGCGACGAGCTTCGTCGGCGATTGGCTGCCAGCGCCGACGTCGTCGGCGGCCCGGCGGTCGAGCCAGGCGCGAAGGTCTCCGACGGCGTGGATCTCGAGGTGCTGGAAGTCGGCGTAGCGGCGAGCCTCGGGCGTCACCTCGGCGACGTAGAGCTGGTCGTCGACGTAGCAGTTGAGGTGGAAGCCGGCCGCGAGCACGGCGTCCATCGCCTTCCGGGCCTGCGCGAGGGGAATCGGCACGTGCAGCAGGAACTCGCCCGTCGCCGGGTCGGCGACAACCGCTCCCTGGTAGCAGACAACGAGGTCGTCCAGCCCTGCCTGCTCGAGGTAGGGCCGCACCGCCCGGAACATGCGGCCGGTCACGATGACCACGTGGGCGCCGCTCGACCGGGTGCGGCGGAGCGCCGTACAGGTGCGCGGCCGCAGCACGCCGTCCTCCGCGATCAGCGTCCGGTCGAGATCGAGCGCGAAGGCGGCGACGCGGTGCGGGAACGATGCGGGGAGCTCTACCGCTACGGCACCGAGCCGCCGGTCGACGTCACGACGTAGGCGGCGACGTCCGCGATCTGCTGCGTGCTGAGCGTGCTCTTGAACGCCGGCATCTGGGCACCGCCGTTCGTCACCTGCGCGGTGACCGCGCGGTAGTCGGGCTTCAGCGAGTCGAGGTTCGGCCCGACGGTCCCGGTCGAGTGCGCGGCGGCCAGCGTGTGGCAGTTTCCACAGCCGGAGCTCGCGAAGACCGCCTTCCCCTTGCTCGGGTCGCCCTTGAGCTGGAACGCCGGGACGATCGGGAACGTGGGGCCGGCGGCGACAGTGCCGACGACGGTGTTCGGGGTGGGAGAGACGACACCCTCCGAGTTGCAGCCCGCGAGCGAAAGGGCGCCGAGCAGCGCGGCGGCGATGAGAAGTGGTCGGCGACCCACCGGTCCGGGACTCTAATGAACCGCTAAGCCCGCGGGCGCTGGAACCGGCAGACCGGAGCCGCTGAGTACCATTCGCGCCATGAAACGCAGATCATTTGGCCGCGACCGGGGTCTCTCGCTGCGGATGCTTTTCACGGGTGGGCTGCTCGGCCTGCTCTACGTCGTGTTCGGGCTGGCCCTGTTCTACTTCCTCAACATCGGGCTCGCGCCGCTGCTCGTGATCGTCGTCGGCCTCGCCTTCTTCCAGTACTACACATCGGCCAAGATCGCGCTCGCTGCCTCGGGGGCAAAGATCGTCTCGGCCGAGGAGGCGCCCGAGCTGCACGCCATGGTCGAGCGGCTCTGCGCGATGGCGGGGATCCCGAAGCCGCAGGTGGCGGTGGTCGACACCGATGTCCCGAACGCGTTCGCGACCGGCCGGAACCCGAACCACGCGGTGGTTGCGGTGACCACCGGCCTCTGGCGGCGCCTCGAGCCGAAGGAGGTCGAGAGCGTGCTTGCGCACGAGCTCTCGCACGTGGCCAACCGCGACGTGCTCGTCATGACGGTCGCGAGCTTCTTCGCGATGCTCGCCGCGCTGCTCACCCGCTTCGGCCTCTACGCAGGGATGTTCGGGGGCGGTTTCGGCGGCGGTGGCCGGAACAACAACAACAACCAGGTGCCGGTCTGGCTGATCGTGTTCCTCGTCTCGATCGTGGTCTACGCGATCAGCTTCATCCTGATCCGGACGATCTCCCGCTACCGCGAGTACGCGGCCGACCGCGGCTCGGCGCTGATCACCGGCACGCCCGAGAACCTCATGAGCGCGCTCCAGAAGATCTCGAGCAACATCGCGCAGATCCCGCAGCGCGACCTGCGCGAGGTCCAAGGCATGAACGCCTTCTTCATCATCCCGACCAACTGGAAGACGCAGATGAGCGAGTGGATGATGGATCACCCGCCGCTCGAGAAGCGCCTCGCGGCCCTTTCCGAGATCGCCCGCGAGATGGGTCGGCCCGTCAGCTAGCTCAGAAACGCTGCGCGTTTCCTCGGTGCGAGGAGGAACTCCGCGGGCCGGAAAGCGCGGTCTCGGGGAGAGGACAGATCGTCACTCTGCCGGGCTTCTCGCGAAGCCCGCGCACCTCATGGGCGGGCACGGGTCGGCCAAATCCTTTCAGCGTGAGCTCGCCGATGGACTCGGCCCGAACGTCGTCCTCGACCGCGGCATGTACGCGCTGGCTGATGAGCGTTTGCCCGGGTTTCGCCTCAGAGCTCAGGCGAGAGGCGAGGCTCGTCGCCGGACCGACGGCCCCGTACTCATAGCGGCCTTCAAAGCCGATTCGACCCAGGGCTGCATAGCCCGAGGTAACACCGATACCGAGGCCAAGCTCCACTCCGCGCTTGTGCCACAGCTCTGCCAGTTCGCGAAATCGCTCTTGGGCGGCGAGTGAGAAGCGGATCGCCTGTAACTCGTGCTGCTCGAGGGGTAGTGGATCGTTGAAGAACACCATGATGCCGTCGCCGGCGAAGTGCTCGAGCGTTCCCCCGTGGCGAGCGATCAGCTCGCCGACGCTGCGGTGGTACTCGCGAAGCAGCTCCAACAGCTCCTCCGGCGCGGCCGTTTGCGATTGCGCCGATTAGTTCGTCCTCCAGCACAATCGGCACGCCGAGCAGCGCCCGGTTTCCGATGGTTTCGATCGCCGCCCACGTGTACTGCGGATCAGCTTCGACGTCGGGGATCTGCACGATATCGCCGCTGATCGCAACGCGGCCGACGACCGAACTCCGGTCGCGAGGATGAGGATGATCACGGTTGAACTCGAAGATCTCGGCTGCGCCGCTGTGGGCCAAGAGATGAAGCAGATCACCCTCGCCGAGATAAAGCTCCGCGTTCTCTCCCCGGCACAGTCGCCTCGCTGCTTCAACGACCTCGTCGAGAACTGGCTGCAAGCCGGCCGACCGAGCGACAGCATGCAGGACGCTGCTAATCGCACGCTGCTGCTTCTGCGCATTCTCCAGACGGTGCGCCAGTTCGGACGAAGTGTCTCCCACTCCAGACACAGTGCAGCATTTTCGGACTCGTCTCGATACGCCCTAAGGGGCGTCGCTGCCGGCGCAGTCATTCGCCTGCCTGACATCGAAGGAGGACACGCGTGCTCGACTGAGGGGGCGCACCCGTCAGAGGCTGTTGCTTAACGCCGCGGCGACGGGACGGCACCCGCTCTGCTCCGACCACTCAAGGAACTGGACGCCCGGCTGGGCCGGCTCGCCGCGATTGCGCCCTCGCGCGGCCCACGCAAGAATCCGGCGATGGCCGCGTGTTCGCAGTGCGGCACTGTGCTACCGGCTGACGCCCGGTTCTGCCCTGCCTGCTCGGCGCCGGTCGCGCAGGGTGCGGCGGCCGCCGAGGAGCGCAAGCTCGCGACCGTCCTCTTCGCGGACCTCGTCGGCTCGACTGCGCTCGCCGACTCGCAGGATCCGGAGCGAACGCGTGTGGTGCTCGACCGCTTCTACGACGCCATGGCGGACGAGATCGAGCAGGCTGGCGGAACGGTCGAGAAATTCGTCGGCGACGCGGTGATGGCAGCATTCGGCGCACCGGTTGCGCTCGAGGATCATGCCGAGCGGGCACTCCACGCGGCCCTTGCGATGCAGCGCAGGCTCGGCGAGCTGTTCGGAGATCGGCTCGAGCTCCGGATCGGTGTGAACACCGGAGAGATCGTCGTCGGGCGGGCGCGAGAAGGCAGTTCGTTCGTGACCGGCGACATGGTCAATGTCTCCGCACGGCTCGAGGAGGCGGCGAAGCCGGGACAAATCCTCGTGGGAGAGCGAACCGCCATCGCGGTTCAAGGCGCTTTCGAATTCGGAGAGCCGGAGACGGTCGCGGCGAAGGGGAAGCCTGGTGGGGTCGTCTGTCGCCGGCTCGTGCGCGCCCTGTCACTGATGCGGCCGAGGGGGGTGGGCGGGCTACGACCGACTTTCGTGGGCAGGGAGACCGAGCTGGAGTGCCTGCGGGACGTCTACCGCTCAGTGGTGTCCGGGCGCTCGCCACGATTGGTCGCGATCGTCGGCGATGCCGGGGTCGGCAAGACACGTTTGGTGCGTGAGCTCTGGGGGTGGCTCGCCGAGCAGGAGCCCCAGCCGCTTCAGCGCACGGGGCGGTGCCTCTCGTACGGGCAGGGCATCACGTACTGGCCCCTCGCGGAAGTGCTCCGCGAGCATTTCGGGGTCCTCGAGGGCGATCCGTCGGAGGTCGTGGTCAAGTGCTTGCAGGCGCACCCGTTCCTCGGCCTGACGCTGGGCCTGGGCGTGGGGGAAGGCCTCCATCCCCTCGTGGCGCGAGAGCGGCTCCACGACTCCTGGCTCCAGCTGCTCAACGACCTCGTCCAGACAAGACCGATGGTGCTGCTGATCGAGGACGTGCACTGGGCCGAGGATGACCTGCTGGACCTGGCCACCACGCTCGTCGACCACGTGAACGGCCCACTTCTCCTGCTCACCACGGCTCGCCCGGAGATTCACGACGCGCACCCCGGCTGGGGAAGCGGGCCGCGTGCAACGTTCGTGTCCCTCGAGGCTCTCCGCGAGCGCGAGACGGGGAAGTTGCTCGATGAGCTTCTCGGCGTCCACCTGCCTGAGTCGGTTCGCACCGCGGTAGTCGAGCGCGCCGAGGGGAATCCATTTTTCGTCGAAGAGCTCATCGCGACGCTGCTTGACAGGGGAGTCCTCCGTCGCGACGACGACGCTTGGTTGGTCGGCGAGCTTCCGGAAGGTTTTCGCGTTCCCGATACGGTTCATGCCGTCCTCGCGGCGCGGATCGATCTGCTCCCTCCCGCGGAGAAGTCGGCCCTGCAGGCCGCTTCCGTCATCGGACGCGTCTTCTGGTCGGGCCCCGTCTACGAACTCGTCGACGGCGTAGAACCCGATTTCGCCATGCTCGAGGAGCGCGACTTCCTGCACCGCCGCTCCGGTTCGTCGCTGCCGGGCGAGCGCGAGTACGTGATCAAGCACGCGCTGACCCGCGAGGTCGCGTACGAGAGTCAGCCGAAAGCGACGCGCGCCCACCGTCACGCTGCGTTCGCTTCCTGGCTCGAAGACGCGGGCCTGGGACGGGACGAACACGCCGGGCTCCTCGCCCACCACTATGGACTGGCGGTCCGCCCCGAGGATGTCGACCTTGCCTGGCCGGGGGCAGACGACCGGGTCGCTGAACTTCGCGCGCGCGCCGTCGAGTGGTCGCGCCGGGCGGCGCAACTCGCCGTCGCCCGGTACGAGATCGACGAAGGCCTGGCTCTCCTGCAGCAGGCGGTCGCACTCGAACCCGAACCGGCCAGACAGGCCGAGCTCTGGGAGGAGATCGGCCACGCCAATGCGCTGCGCTTCGACGGCGAGGCGTTCCGCGAGGCGATGGAGAAGGCGATCGCGCTTGCCGGGCCCTCCGGGGACCTCTACAGCGAGCTCGCATTGCAGACGGTGCTGCGATCCGGAATGTGGAATCCTCGGCCGAACCAGGAGTTCGTCGAGGGATGGATCGACCGGGCGCTCGAGCTGTCGGAGGACGGCTCACGCGCTCATGCGAAGGCGCTCGCTGCGGCGGCGGTCGAGCGAGGGGACGAAGCTGCTGGCCGGCAATTGCACGCGCTCGCGTTACGCCGCGGTGACGTCAATCTCCGCTCGAACTCCCTGGCAGCGCTGACCGACGTTGCATGGTACGCCGGCGATCGTGAGGGCGCCCGCCGCTGGATGGAAGAACGCCTCGCCCTGGTGCCCATGCTCTCCGACCCCGACGATTGCCACTTCGCCGAGATGACGGCTGCTTGCGTTTATCTCGCCCTTGGGAAGCTGCCGGAAGCGGCAGCAGCGTGCGAACGGTTGGAGGCGCTCGTGCAGGGCCTTACCCCACATCATCGTCTCCACGCGGTCTACTGCCGTCTCATGCTCGAGACCGTCCTCGGTCGCTGGAATTGTGTCCGGGAGCTCACACAGATGGTGGAGCACAGTGTGAAGGCGAACGAAGCCGCTCCTTGCACGGGGAACGCTGCCACTCTCCTTTTCTGCGCCCTGGCGAGTCAAAGGGTCGGCGATGAGGCTGAATCGATCCGGCTCGAGACCGAGGCCGTCGCACAAACGCTGCAAAGCCAGCGCCCGTATTATCACGCCTACTGGCTGCGGCTGATGTTCGCCCGAGCCGACCTGCCCGGTCTTGAACGACTCGTCGCCACGATTGACCTCGACCACCTGGCGGAGGGCCCCTATCGGTACGACCAGCCTCCCGCTGTCCTCGACGCCCTCGTCGCCCTCGGGGACCGTCAGGCCGTCGAGGACGTGGCGCCCCGATGGCTGAAGCCGGGGACGTATGCCGAGCCGTTCGCGCGCCGGGCGCTCGGCGTCGCACGCGGGGACGCCGGGCTTCTCGACGAGGCGTCGAGCCAGTTCCGGTCGATCGGCCTCGAATGGCGTGTCGACGAGACTGAGCGTTGGCGCCTCGGGGTGATCGTCGCGTGACACGTGCCGACGCCCCAAACCTGGGAACCGTCGCCCGGGCCACTGTTCGGGACTGACCCTGAGACGCTTGGCCGCGTGAGGGAAATCCACCTGGTCGTAGCGCTATCCTCCGTCGAGGGATGGGAGTCGGCTTTCACCCGCTGAGCCGGATTCCTCAGCCCTGGCGCAAGGTTCTCGACTGGCTGTTCACGATCACGCTGGCGATCGCGATCGTTCTCGTCTTCGAGGCCAAGGTCGCCAAGCCGTATCGGATCCCGTCCTCCTCTATGGAACCAGGCTTCAATTGCGCCAGGCCGGGCCATGGATGTCTCGGCTCAACCGATGACCGTGTGCTCGCGCTCCGGCTCGAGTACGACTTCGAGTCGCCGCAGCGCGGCCAGGTCGTTGTGTTCAGGGCGCCTGCCGCCGCCGCCGGGTGCGCGGCCGGCGACGGTGGAAGCACGTTCGTCAAGCGATTGATCGGCTTGCCCGGAGAAACGGTGCGTGAGGACGGCCACGGATTGATCTCGATCCACAGACCCGGCTCGAAGGAATGGGTGAAGCTGAGTGAGCCATACGTGTCGACCGAGGAGCGGCTGGCCGACAGCGACCACTACAACAAGACCTGGCGCGTCCCCGAAGGCGACTACTTCATGATGGGCGACAACCGGGGAGGCTCGTGCGACTCGCGCTCCTGGGGCCCTGTGCCACGCGCGAACCTCATCGGGCCCGTCGTCTTCAGATATTGGCCGCTCGACCGCATCGGCTTTCCATAGGCTGCGGCGTCGGGGGCGACCGTAGAGAGCGCGGCCCGAGGCGAGGCCTCTCGGCTGGGCTAGCGTCCTCCCACCTGACTAGATCGGCGAGTCGAAGAGGCCGAGCCAGCGAGTGAGGTCGGGCTCGATCGGTAGCTCCGGCTCGAGCTTCGCCTTCAGCTCGAGTTCTCGCGCGTTGTCGCGCCCCTGCTCCTTGCCCGTCGGGATGAACGGCCACCACGTGCCGGTCTTGAAGCCGTAGATCCAGTAGACGGGGTGCGCTTCGCCGTCGAAGCGGAACGCGGCGGCGAGGAGCTGCCCGCCGAAGCCGCGCTCCTCGAGCTCCGAGGCGACGGCATGCACGCCGGCGACCTGGTCCTCGAGGTCGGCGTCACGGACGATCACCCACTGGAAGCCGAACGAGTCGGTCTTCCGGTCGAGCGTCGAGCCGGCCTCCTTCGAGAGGCCCTGGAGCAGCTCGTCGATGTCGCGCTCGGCCTGCTCGAACTCGCCGGCCGACAGCGGCTTGAAGATCACAGCACCTGCACCGGCGGGCTTGAGCGAGCACTCCGTGTCGAGGGTCACGGCCGCCGTGGAGAGCGCGAAGAGTCGCTCGGCCGCCGGCTCCTGAAGCTTCTTGCGACCGAAGAGGATGTCGCCGAGCCGCGTCAGGACTCGGTGGTTTCCTCGGCCGGCTGCGCGGCGGGCTGCTCGGCGGCCGGGGCCGGAGCGGGCTCGCCGTTACCGGCGCCGATCTCCTTCTGCTGGTCGCCGGAGCCGACCTCGGACTTGAGCCTCGCGAGCTCGTCGTCGACCTGCGACGCCGACGAGATCTGGGCGAGCTCGCGGTCGAGCTGCGTCTGGTCGCCCGTGGTGAAGTCCTCGAGCGCCCCGCTCGACGTCAGCTCGTCGATCGCCGAGGCGCGCGCCTGCATCTCCTCGGTCTTGTCCTTCGCGCGCTGGATGGCGAGCCCGGTGTCCTGCATGTTCTTGCCGATCCCGGTCGCGGCCTCGCCGACCTTGACCTGGGCCTCGGCCGCGGAGTACTGCGCCTTCAGGATCTCCTTCTGCGAGCGGAAGGACTCGATGCGCGACTCGAGCGCCTGCTGCGAGGTGACGAGCTGCTCCTGTTGCTGCTCGAGCTGCGTGACCTGGCCGTCCATGTCCTGCAGCTGCTGCTGCGCCACGGCCTTCTTCTCGAGCGCCTGCCGGGCGAGATCCTCGCGGTTCGCGGAGACCGCCTGGCGCGCCTGTGTCTCGAGCTTGACGACGTTCTGCTCGAGCTTCTGCTGCTGTAGCTCGATCCGCTTCTTCGACGTCACCACGTCGGCAACCCCACGCTTGACGTTCTGGAGCTGCTCGAGCATCTGCTCGTAGGAGTAGTCGAGCGTCTGCGTCGGATTCTCGGATCGGTTGAGAAGCGCGGAGTACTTCGACTTGATGATGAGCTTGGTGCGCGACCAGAGGCCAGCCATGCGTTTAGCCTAGCGGGCATGCTCGTGGAACGGAGCACTCATCCCGACTGGCTCAGCAACGCCTACCTGCTCGCGGTGGAGGGCGGGCCGGCGGTGTTCGTCGACTCCGGCGCCGAGCTCGAGCCGCTGTTCGAGGCAGCCGAGCGGTGGCACGCGACGCCGGTCGCGCTCCTGCGAACCCATGCGCATCACGACCATGTCGAGAACGAGGAGGAGCTCGTCGGCCGGTATCCGATCCCGGTGCTCGCAGAGCCGGGAGTGTGGAGGTGGAATGGGCTCGAGGTGCGGGCGCTCGCGACGCCGGGCCACTCGGACGACGGCCTTTCGTTCGTCGTCGACGACGGGATCGTCGCAACCGGCGACACCCTGTTCAGGGACGCGGTCGGCGGCGGCGAGGTCGAGGCGGTGCGCCGGTCGGTGATGGAGGTGCTGCTCGAGCTGCCCGACGCCATGCGCGTCCTGCCGGGGCACACCGACGAGACCACGATCGGCCGCGAGCGCCGGGAGAATCCCTTTGTCCGCGTCTGGAGCGGGGCCGAGCCCGAGGGGACCGAGCGCGTCGGCGTCGGCGGCCGCCCGGCGACGCTGCTCGTGTGGTCGCCCGACTACGACGGCAAGGGAAAGGCGTGGGTCCGCTTCGACGACGGCACCGAGGCGATCGTCGGCGGCTCGCGCGTCGAGCGCGGCTGAAGCTCTCAGCGTCAGGGTTGACATAGGTCGTACTTGACCGCAGCGATCCTCCGGCGCGCCACCGATGCGCCTGCGTCGTCCAGCGCGCACGCTCTGACGCATGGAGTCGAGTCTCTTGGAGGACGCGATGAATGTTTCGGTGAAGGAAGCGGATCTCGCCGGTCCGGGCATCGGCGACTATGGCGAGCTCGGGCAGCTGCTCCCGGACGACTACCGGCCGCTGCTCGATCCGCGCGAGACCATGAGGGGGCTGTACGCCGCGAAGCGGCTGATCGAGGACCGGCTGTGCGAGGAGCTGAACCTCACGCTCGTGCAGGCGCCGCTCATCGTCGATCGCGACAGCGGCGTGAACGACTATCTCGACCGCGACGGCTCGCGCACGCCGGTCGGGTTCCACATCGCCAACGACCTCGAGCGGAACCCGATCGAGGCCGAGGTCGTGCAGGCGGCGACGAAGTGGAAGCGCCTCGCGCTCCGCCAGTTTGGGATGCGGGCCGGCGAGGGCCTGCTCACCGACATGCGGGCGGTGCGCAAGGACTACTTCCTCGACCACGACCACAGCGCCTACGTCGACCAGTGGGACTGGGAGCAGGCGATTCGTCCTGCCGACCGCACGCTCGACTACCTGACTGCGACCGTACGCTCGATCTGGAGGGTGCTCAAGGAGGCCGAGGCTCTCGTCCACGAGCGCTATCCGGTGCTGGGGGAGGCGTACCCGCCGCTGCCCGACGAGCTGGAGTTCCTCCACGCCGAGGACGTCCTCGCCGAGTATCCCGACCTGCCGCGCAAGCAGCGCGAGACCGCGATCCTCCAGGAGCATCCGGCCGTCTTCATCTACGGGATCGGCTGGCCGCTCGCGGACGGGCTTCCGCACGAGCTCCGCGCGGCGGACTACGACGACTGGTCGACCGAGACGCGCTCGGCGGACGGCCGGCCGATGCACGGGCTCAACGGCGACATCCTCGTCTGGAATCCCGTCACGCGCCGCCGGCACGAGCTCATGTCCGGAGGGGTACGCGTTACGAAGGAGTCGCTCGTCCGTCAGCTCGAGCTCTCCGGCCAGCTCGACTTCCTCGAGCTGCCGTACCACCAGGCGATCATGCGGGACGAGATCCCGCTTTCGATCGGTGCCGGAATCGGGCAGTCAAGGACGATGATGCTCCTACTCCGGAAGGCGCATCTCGGCGAGGTGAGCATCAGCGTCTGGCCCGAGGTGCTGAAGCGCATGTGCGCCGAGCGGAATATCCGCGTCCTCGAGTGATACGCGCTCGAGGACGCGGACAGGCTACGAGCAGTACAGGTCGACGAGCGGCTTCGGCGAGGGCTGCGTGCACGTGCCGCTCCAGTCGCCGGGACCGACGACGATCTCCCAGATGCCGCCCCACAGCATGAGCCCGAGCTTCTGGGGCTCGGGGCGGTAGCCGGTCTTCGGGTTCACGGAGTGGACGTTGACCGCCGCGAAATGCGGGTCGCGTCGCGAGACCGTGATCCTGTCGATGTGGTGGGTGAATCCGCGGACCGCGCTGAAGCTGTCGCTGTTACGCCACCAGAAGTGCATGGCGTGGACGATCTGGGCCTGCTCGCTCGCAGTCGGCGGACGGGTTCCGCCTTGTGCACCTCCACAGCCGGCGAGTAGGAGGGCCGCAACGCCAGCCATCGCGGCCGTCCCGAAAGTGACCGCTCGCGCATGCAGTTGCATCACGCGCCTCCAGGTCTACTACTCGAGTATGCGGCTTCCGGCCGTTCCCGTCATCGGGGTTTGTCCGTATCCGCGGGACATGTCCGAATCGGACAGTAGGTTGCGCGGCGTGCGCCTGATCGTCGCCCGCTGCGAGGTCGAGTACTCCGGCCGCGTCTCGGCCGTGCTGCCGGAGGCCGTGCGGCTGCTGATCCTCAAGGCGGACGGATCGGTGCTCGTCCATGACGATGCCGGCGGCTACAAGCCGCTCAATTGGATGACCGCTCCGACGTTCCTTGCCGACGAGGGCGAGCGCCTCGTCGTGACGAAGCCGAAGAGCGATGATGCGCTCGAGATCCGACTCCTGGAGGTGCTGAGCGACGTCGAGCACGACATGGGCGAGTCTGCGGCGCTCCAGAAGGATGGCGTGGAGCGCGACCTGCAGGAGGCGCTCGCGGCCACGCCTGAGGCGCTCGGCGAGCCGCTCACGCTCGTGCGGCGCGAGTGGCAGACCGAGATCGGACCGGTCGATCTCATGTGCCGCGACGGTGCGGGCGCGTGGCTCGCGGTCGAGGTGAAGCGGGTCGGGACGATCGAGGCTGTCGAGCAGCTGACGCGCTACCTCGACTTCATCCGCCGGGATCCGGCCAAGGTTGGCTGCAGGGGGATTCTCGCGGCGGAGCGCCTGAAGCCGCAGGCCGTCGCGCTCGCCGAGTCGCGTGGGATCCGCTGCGTCGCGCTCGACCTCGCCGTCCTCCGCGGCGAGCGTGAGCCCGACCTCACGCTCTTCGCCGCCTAGCCCGAGATCGCCTCGACCGCAGCGGCGACGCCGGCCCGCACGCCTTTCGGATGCGCGTATGCGGCGGAGCCGAGCAGGAGCATGACCCCGTCCTGCGTTCCCGCCAGTTCGAGCTGCTCGCGCGCGTTCTCCGCGCCGACTCCACCGCCGATCACGGCCGTCGCCGGGCGCGCGGCCGCGATCTGCTCCTGCACCTCGTCATCAGTGTCGAAGGTGCGCGGCGAGAAGGAGCCGACCTGGACGTAGTCCGCGCCCAGGAGCCGCGTCAGCTCGGCGAGGACGCGCGCCGAGACCGAGACCTGGCCGCCGCGGCGCCAGAAGGCGGACCCGACCCTGTGGACGAAGATCGGCAGGCCGTATTCGCGCAGCCGCCCGATCGAGCCGAGCCCGGAGATGAAGCCGTTGATCATCAGCGCGCGCGCTCCGGCCGCGACGACCGCCCCGACGTCCCCTCCCGTGACGTTCGCCGCATAGAGGACGTGCTCCGGGATCGTCGCGTTGATCGCGCGAACGCGCTCCGCCGACGACCGCTGGAGCTCGTCGTCCTTGACGAGGACGGCGCCCCCGGCGGCCAGCTCCGCCGCGACCGCGGCCGCCTCCTCCGGTGCCAGACCGAGCGTCGGCTTGACGATCGCCCCCACCGAGACGCCCGGATCGGCGGGAAACGCGGGGCCCGGCAGCCCGTGCGGCCACTCGACCTCGACGAGCCGGCATAGCTCGACGTCGCCACGATCGGCCCATTCGCCGGCGACGCACGCGGCGAGAAGCTGCTCCGCGCTGGTCTCACCGTCGAGCGCAGGGAAGTCGATCGTCACCCGCTCTCCGTCCACGTCGAGCACGCGCCCCCGCACCCGCTCCGGCCCGTCCGGGAGGCTCACCGACTGAAGGACTGCGAGTGTCTCGCCCCAAGCCGGCGGACGGACTTCGTAAACGGCGCGCACCCTCGTATCGTAGGACCGTCGTCGCGGCCGAAGGAGGACAAGATGGCAGTGAAGCTGCACCGCTGTAGCGGCATGTGGGCGAAGTTCGACGGCCACCCCTGCTGGCGAGTCCAGAAGGCATTGGACGAAACGGGCGTCGAGTACGAGCTCGTGAAGGAGGGCTCGTCGTTGAAGGGATCGAGCAGGACGAGCACGGTCGAGAAGACCCGCCAGAAGAAGTTCCCGTGGATCGAGTTCGAGGACGGAAGCGTCTACCGCGAGGAATCGAAGGACATGGCGGCGGCGATCCGGGCAGGAAGGCTGGGCGAAAAGCGACAATCGCCCCAGCTACACTGAGCCGCCGAGGGGCTATAGCTCAGTTGGGAGAGCGCCTGGATCGCACCCAGGAGGTCGCCGGTTCGAGTCCGGCTAGCTCCATGACCGCCGTTGGCCGCGCGAAAGATCTCCCGCGCGGCCAACGGCGCAGCAGGCTAAGGGGTGACGGGGTGTGTGCCCCAGTCTCCGCCGCCCTCGTCGATGGTGGGCGTCTTCGTGACCCGGAAGAGGCCGGTTCCATCGGCGTTGACGGTGTAGAGGTCTGATTGCCCGTTTCCCTGTCGACGACCGAAGACGATCTTCCTGCCGTCCGGCGACCAGCTTGGGTTGAAGCAGCCGATCCCGGCCGGGTCGGAGTCCGGACCGCCACAGCCCGGGACGGGGATCTCGCGCAGTCCGCTGCCGTCACTGTGGACTACCCAGATCGAGCTGTGGTAGCTCCCGTCGGGGACGTGCGCCGAGAACAGGATCTCGTTCCCCTGCGGGGACCAGCTTCCGTTGCAGAAGTTGACGTTCAGCCCGTAGGGCGTGATCTGCTGGCGCCCGCTACCGTGCAGGTTTGCGACGAACAGCGCGGACGGGCCATCCGCGGGGAGGACGGTGACGACGAGCCGTTTGCCGTTCGGCGCATAGTCACTCGGGCAGTCATCACCGTTCGGCTCAGAGGTGACGCGTTGCAGGTCGCCGCCCTCCGAGGAGCGGACCGTGTAGACGCCGTTCAGGCTCGGGTCGGTCTGGCCGAACCCCTCGCACGCCAGCCGACCGCCATCGGGTGACCAGGTCCCGCAGAAGAGCGCCAGTTCTGGGTAGCGCTCGAACGGAAGTCCGAAGTAGACAGAGCTGTGGTCATCCACGTTGAACAAGAGCTCTTGCGGGAGACCCAGCTCCGTGATGAGCGCGATCCTCGTGCCGTCGGGCGACCACTGGCCCACCTCGCTGTTGTTGTAGGCGAGCTGTTCATCCGTTCCGTCCGGGTCAACGGTGTAGACCTGCTCTTCCCCGGTCACCAGGTTGTCACTGTTGGCCACGATCTTGCCGTCGAAGCCGCGCGGCTTTGCTGCAGCGGAGGTCGCGCCGATCGCGGCGATCGCTGCCACGAGGAGCGCGAACACGATCAGCTTCCGCATGGTTCCTCCCTTCGCTCGCTGAGCCGGATCGCTCATGCGGCGATGATCGGACCGGCCGCTATCGAACCGCTATCGAGCGGTTACGGTCCGGGCCGGTGCTCGACTTCCGCATCCTCGGGCCACTCGAAGTCGTAGGAGACGAAGGCTCCATTCGTCTCGGCGGACCGAAACAGCGGGCGACGCTCGCGATTCTCCTCCTCGACGCGAACCGGGTTGTGTCGGTCGAGCGGTTCGCCGACGCTCTCTACGCCGGCGCCGCCCCGGTCACCGCGGTGACACAGGTACAGCGGCAGATCTCCGATCTTCGAAAGGTCTTGCCCGACTCGGTGATCGAGACCCGCGCGCCCGGTTACGTGATTCGTCTCTCGCCGGAGCAGCTCGACCTGAACCGATTCGAACGTGGCACCGAGGACGCGGCACAGCTCCTCGCACGAGGAGACGCACGGCAAGCAGGCGAGCTCCTACGGAAAGCACTCGCACTGTGGCGCGGCGCGGCGCTGGCCGACCTCGCCTACGAGTCGCTTGCCCAGACGGCGATCGAGCGGCTCGAGGAGATCCGGCTCGCGGCGCTCGAGCAGCGCATCGAGGCGGACCTCGCGCTCGGCCGCGATCGCGAGCTCGTCGGCGAGCTCGAGCAGCTCACATCCGAACAGCCGACGCGCGAGCGTTTCCGAGCGCAGCTGATGCTCGCGCTCTATCGGTCGGGGAGACAGCCAGAAGCGCTCGAGGTGTACCGGAGGACGCGGGACACGCTCAGGCAGGAGTTCGGGCTCGAGCCCACGCCCATGCTGCGCGAGCTCGAGCGTGCGATCCTGACTCAGGACCCGTCGCTCGCGTCCGGTGGTGCAGCCGAGACCGACCGCGCGGTGCTCGTTCTCGCCTCCGACGAGGAGCGTGTCGACGACCTTCTGGCGCTCGCCGAGCCGCTCGCACGAGTGCAGCCGCGTGAGCTGATCGTTGCCCGCCTGCTGGGGGACGAGAGCGCACTCCACAAGACCGCGACCGTGCTGAACACGTTGTGCGCGCCGCTGACGGCGAGCGTGCGAACCGCGGTGTTCACGACAGACGATTTCGCTCGAGACGCCGTTCGGCTGGCGGCGGCATACGACGTCGGGCTGGTTCTGCTGGATCTGCCGCGCGTCGAGGGGGACCTGCCCGCCGAGCTGGTGGACCTCCTCGATGCTTCTCCTGCAGACGTCGCGATGCTTGGGGGCCGCGTCGATGTCTCAGGCGGCGGCGGCGTCTTCGTGCCGTTCGGCGGAGGCGAGCACGATTGGGCGGCACTCGAGCTGGGGGCGTGGCTGGCGTCGGCATCGAACATGCCGCTGGTGCTCGTCGGCACCACGGCCGACCCGCGCCGCGAGAGACGCGACGCGAGCCGGCTCCTGGCGGACGCCTCGCTTGCCGTGCAGCGCGTCGTTGGAGTCGAGACCGAGCCTCTGCTCGCAGATCCGAGCGCGGAAGGACTCGTCGCGGCGGTGGAGTCGGCGACGGTGGTCGTCGTCGGGATCTCGCCTCGCTGGCGATTGGAGGGAATCGGCGCCGTGCGGCGTGCGGTGCTCGAGCACGGCACACCGCCGAGCCTGCTCGTCCACCGCGGCCCGCGTCCGGGCGGCCTCGCGCCACGCGGAAGCAAGACACGGTTCACGTGGTCGATCGAGGTCTAGCTCGTCCTCTTGCAGAGCGCGCCGAGGTCGACGACGCCGTACTCGGCTTGGAAGACCTTGCAGCCAATCTTCGGCGAGAAGTACTCCGACCAGATGAAGCTTCCGTAGACGGCGAACGGCGCCGCGCGTGTCAATTCGCCGACAAGGCGAACGTAGGCCGCGTGCCGGGCGGAGCCGCGAAGTTGCTCCGCCCGGGCGAGGCGCCTGCGGAAGTGAGAGCTGCTCCACGGCCCTGGGCCGAGCGCCGACCCGACGGATCCGTCGCGTGCGAGAGCCTGGTCGAGGAACGGGGCCGGGTCACGCTCTTCGCTGTGCAAGCCGGTGAACAGGATCAGGTCGGCGTGTCTCATCTGCGCGTCGTACCGACCGTTCTGTGGACAGCTCTGAGACGACGTCACGGACACCGAGATGCCGATCCGCGCGAGATCCGAGCTCACGATGTGGGCGAGCGTCCGTTGCCTCGCATCCGGGCCGCACCAGTACAGGGCGGCGTGTCGCGTCGTGTGCCCGGCGAGCTTCCGGGCGGTGACCAGATCGGGGCCTTCGAGCGGATAGATGCGTCCTGCCGCGAAGCCCGGAACCGCCGGCGGGACGATCCGATCGGCGGGTGCATCCGCATACGCCGAAGCCAGCGCATGGCGGTCGATGGCGTAGTTGACGGCGCGCCGCAGCCGGACGTCGCGAAAGACGGGGCGATTCGTGTTGAAGACGATGTAGTCGAGGGCCGGAGCCGGGTAGAGGAAGTACTGCTGGCGCCCGGCTCGAGCGGTCGCGCTGCCCGCACCGGAACGACGTGCCAGCACCCCGCCGGGATCGAGCAGCGATGTTGTCTCGTCGAAATCCTGGGGCAGGAGATCGATTTCCCCAGTGTTTGCGAGCGAGACCGCCGCTGTTGTCGGCACGTCGTCCGTGTACACGATCCGCGCCGCGCGGCGCGGCCGGCTCCCGCGGTAGTTGGGATTGCGCAGCAGGACGGTCCGGTCGCCCTGCACGGAGGAGACGTAGTACGGGCCGGTGGCGGCGAGAGGCAGCGGCGCGCGGCCTTTGAGAGGGACCGAGCGGGGAACGGGGCAGAACGCGGGCATCGAGATCCGCGTGAGAAAGTCCCCCGCCGGCCTGACGAGCGTGATCGAGAGCGTGTGACCCCGGGCGACGAGGCCGGAGATGTGGCCGGCGGCCCCTGACCGGTACGCGGACTCGCCGACGATGTCCGAGACGAAGCCCGGCCCGGGAGAGAACCGGTAGTGGGGCGAGAGCTCCCGCTCGATCGAATGCCGAAACGTCTCGGCGGTCACTGCCTCGTTCGAGGGAGGTGAGAACCGCCACCCCTGCCTGATGCGAAAGGTGTAGGTTCGTCCGCCGCGGCTGATCGTCGGCATGGCGGCGGCGATCTCCGGCCGGAGCCGGGTCCCGTCGGGTCCTGCGGAGTCGGGATAGTCGAGGAGGTTCGCGCAGGTCGCGTACAGGAACTGCTCGCTGGTGGAGTCGTAGTTCAGGGGATCGGTGATGCCGTACTCGCCGTCCTGGGTCGGAGTGGAGATGCGGAGCTCCTCCCCGTGGATCGGTGGAAGCGGCGACGGCGCCGGAGACGCGCCGGTGACCACCAGCCCATGCCGGTACAGCACCACGGTGGGCTCGGCTCTCGCGGGCAGGCCCTGTCGTGCTCCCGTGACCTGATCGACGAACGACACGGTCGATGCCGCCGTGTTCGCAACCCAAAGCTTGCCGCCGCCGAACGAGAGCCGCTCCGGGTCAGGCCCGGTCGGAGAGCTGCCCTGCACGCTCAGGTCGTTCTCGCTGAGCCTGAAGACGACGCTGTCCGGAATCACCGACACCCAGACGAATCCACCGCCGACGGCCACGTCGCTGGCCCAGCCGTGCAGCTTTGCGTGAGCGGCGATCGCGTTCCCGACCGGGTCGATCTTGGTGACGAAGCCGTTCTCCGGGCGCACGGCCCAGACCGCTCCATCGCCGAACACGAGCCAGCGCGAGCCGGTCGCGAAGCGGTGGAGGATCCGACCTGTCTTCGGATCGACGCGCGCGACGTCGTTGCCGAGGGTGAGCCAGAGCGAGCCGGCGCCGTAGGCGAGCCCGGCCCCGATGGCCTCTCCCTTGAACGCGAATCGACGCGTGATCTTGCCGGTGCGCTCGCTGACTCGCAAAAGCCCGGGCCCGAGATCCTGCGTCACCCAGACCGAGCCGAGCGCGGTCAGGAGGCGCGCGCCCGGTGAGAAGGGCAGCTTCAGGACGTGGGTCACCTTCTTCGTGGCGAGGTCGATGCGGAGCAGACGCTGTTGTGCCCCGAGCAGCACCCAGCCCGAGCGTCCCGAAACCGCGACGTCGGACCACGTATCTCCAACATCGACGCGCGTCCCGTAGCCGACGCGCTCCACGACTCCGTGCGTCCGGGCGTCGACGAGATTGAGCGCGCTGGGGAGGAGCGAGAGCGCCTGCGGCTGTCGGTGCGGGCTTCGAGACGCGAGCACGGCGCCGACCGCCGCCCCCGTTGCGGCGAGAACCGCGATGCCTACGAGCAGGAGCCGCCGCGGGGCCTTGCGCCGCCGCCGGGTTCTGCCCTGCAGCGCCAGCTGTGCGGCGCGGGCCAGCTCCCCGCACGTCGAGTACCTGTCCGCGGGCGACTTCGCGAGCGCCGTCGCGAAGACCGCGTCGAATGCTTCCGGCAGCTCGGGTCGAACCTCGGACAGGCGCGGCGGCGGCTCGTTGAGATGTGCGAAGACGACCGAGAGCTCGCTCTCCCGACTGAACGGCCGCTCACCGGCCAGGCATTCGTAGAGAACGCACCCGAGCGAGTAGACGTCGGCGCGACCGTCGATGTGCCCACCCTCGATCTGCTCGGGCGGGACGTAGTCGACCGTGCCGACGAAGCCGCGCTCACCGGTCAGGCTGCTCACCGACGACACGTGCCGGGCCAGGCCGAAGTCGCAGACGTAGGCCTGTTCGCCGTCCACGTCCTCCGCGATCAGTACGTTCCCGGGCTTCACGTCGCGATGCACGAGACCGACGGCATGCGCCTCGTCGAGGGCTTCGCCGACCTGCCCGATCAGGTCAACCGCGCGTTCAGGATCGAGCCGTCCTTCTCGGCGGAGCAAGTCACGCAGGTCTGTGCCTTCCACGTATTCCATCGCGAGGTAGAGAGCGCCGTCCTCCTCGCCTGACGCGACGGTGCTCACCATGTGCGGGTGATCAAGACTCGCCGCGAGCTCAGACTCACGCAGGAAGCGTCGGCGGAAGCGCTCGTCCTGCGCTAGTTCCGGAGCGAGCAGCTTCAAAGCGGCGAGGCGCGCGCTCGAGATCTCTTCGGCCAGATAGACGGCGCCCATTGCCCCCTCGCCGACCAGCGCCTTCACGCGGAAGCCGGCGAGGATGGTCCCGTTGAGATCGGGCGCCCGCATCGCTCCTCACAAGCTTGGCAAGCGGCCTCCTCGATCTCAAGGACAGAGCTGGCGGGCAACAGGAAGCCGCCCAGGAGGTCGCTGGTTCGAGTCCGGCTAGCTCCATCCCCCTTGCAACGCGTAGAGGTGCCACCGGCCGGGGACGCCTTTCAGCTCCGTTTCGCCACGGTCCGTGAAGGAGTAGTCCGGCTCGACGGCTGTCTTCAGTGCCTGCGAGACCAGAATCTCGCCGGGGCCGGCCAGCGCTGCGATGCGTGCTCCGATATGGACTGCAAGGCCGGTGCATTTGTCGTCGGCGATCCAGCAATCGCCGATGTGGATGCCGATGCGAATTCTCAGCCCAAGCGAATCCACGGCTGCCCGAATGCCGGCCGCGGCGTCCAAGGCGTCCGCCGGTTCTCCGAAGACCGCGAAGAATCCGTCGCCGCTGGTGTCCATCTCCTGGCCGTCGAACCGCGAGACCTCCGTGCGGACGAGCGCGTTGTGCCGCTCGAGGAGCTCGGCCCAGCGTCCGTCGCCCAACTCGGCCGCCTTCTCGGTCGAGCCGACGATGTCAGTGAACACGCTTGCCGTCCCGCCCATGGCCCCTTGAGCATCCTTCCGCCGGAGCCGGGGCGCATCGGTATCTCGTACGGGTCGCGCGTCCGGAGTCTCACGCAGACGCGCTAGTGCCGGCCGCCGAGGGCTCCTGTCCGACCCGAGCCGAGTTGTCTCCCGCTCGTATATGCTCGGCGGGTCACATAGGTAATGCCTGTGCATCTTGGACTGAGGGGATCGTGGCGATTGAGTTCGATCGGGCGGGTTTCTTGCGCCGCGGGGCCGTGGGCGGCGGCGCGCTGCTCGTGACGGCGTCGGGGCTGACGGCATTTGCCGACACCGCCTCGGCCGACGTGGTGCCCGACGCCGATCTGGCGTACCTGCGGCTGCTGATCGCAGGCGAGCTCCTGGCGCTCGACTTCTACGGGCAGGCGCTGGCGAGCGGCAGACTGCGCCACGGCGCGCGTCCCCTGGTTCGGAGGATGCGCGCGGACGAGAGCGCGCACTACACGAAGCTCGCAGGTGTGATGACGGCGGCCGGGCAGACGCCCGCGACCTCCGGCGACATCGACTTCTCCTATCCGAAGCGAAGCTTCCACAGCCAGGGCTCGATCCTGAGGCTGGCGGGTCAAATCGAGCGTCTGCTGCTCGGCGCGCACCTGGGAGCGCTCGAGAACGTCGCTTCGTCGGACCTGCGGCTGCTGATCGGGCAGATCGCCGCGAACGAGGCCCAGCATGGCAGCGCGCTGGCAGGGCTTGCGGGCGGGGTCGTGATCGGTAGGGCGTTCGCGCCGGCGCTGCAGATCGCCGAGGTATCGGACGTCCTCGACCGGTTCGAGAGCTGATGCCGAAGGAGATGTACACGGCCGGCGAGGCGGCGGCGGCGCTCGGGATCAGCCTCGACACGCTCCGGCGCTGGGACCGTGCCGGCCGGATCAAGGTGACGCGCGACCGCAGCAACCGGCGCGTCGTCTCCGCGCGGGAGATCGACCGGTTGCGCGGCGACCCCCTCGGCGCTCACCTCAGCGCCCGCAATCGTTTCCCGGCGACGGTGACCGACGTCCAGGTCGAGGGGTTGATGGCACAGGTGGAGCTCCTGGTGGCCGACCCCGTGCGGCTCGTCGCGATCGTGACGCGGGACGCGGTCGACGAGCTGGGGCTGAAGAAGGGAATGGCCGCCACCGCAATCGTCAAGTCCACCAACGTCATGGTCCAGAGCTAGATGAAGCGCTTCGTCGTCGTGCTGTTCCTGTTCGCGCTTCTCGCCGGGTCGGCTGCGTCCGCGACGCAGCGCGCCCAGATCACGGTCTACGCCGCTGCGTCGTTGACCGACGTCTTCCCGGCGATCGACTCCAGGGAGAAGTACTCCTTCGGCGGCTCGAACACGCTGGCGGCACAGATCACGCAGGGGGCTCCCGCGGACGTGTTCGCCTCGGCCAACATGACGCTTCCGCTCCAGCTGTTCCAGAAGGGGCTGTGCTCGAAGCCGGTCGTGTTCACGCGCAACACGCTCGTCATCGTGGTGCCGAGGTCGAACCCCGCCCACATCCACAACATCTACGACCTGACGAAGCCGGGGATCAAGCTCGACATCGCCGCTCCCGGCGTGCCCGTCGGCAGCTACACGCTGCAGGTCCTGAAGAACATGAACCTCTCGGCTGCGGTGCTGAAGAATGTCGTCAGCCAGGAGACCGACGTGCGCGAGGTGCTGTCGAAGGTCGCGCTCGGGGAGGCGGACGCGGGCTTCGTCTACTCGACAGATGCGAAGACGGTTCCCGGCAAGGTGACGGTAATCAAGGTTCCGGCCTGGGCACAACCGAAAGTGCGGTACGGCATCTGCGTCGTCTCGCACAGCGGCGACAAGGCCGATGCCAACGCCTTCATCAAGCTCGTCCTGAGCAAGGCCGGCCAGAAGAAGCTGCACAACTTCGGCTTTCTGGCGCGGGTCAAGCCGACGGCGAAGAGGAAGTAGTTGAGACACGCGATCGGCCACGGTCTCTTCGTCGCTGTCGCGGTCCTGACGCTCGCGTTTCTGCTGCTGCCGATCGTCGGCATCTTCGTCCACACCTCGCCCGGCAAGGTGCTCGGCCAGCTCTCGAACCCGGTCGTCAAGGACGCGTTCGTCGTCACTCTGAAGACGAGCCTCATCGCGCTCGCGCTGATCGTTCTCTTCGGCACCCCGACCGCCTACCTCCTCGCGACTCATCACTTCCCAGGCCGCTCCTTCGCCATCACCCTCGTCGAGCTGCCGCTGGTCCTACCGCCGGCGGTGGCCGGCGTCGGGTTGCTGGCGGCGTTGGGACGTCAAGGCCTGCTCGGCTCCAGCCTGAGCGCACTCGGGATCGAGCTGCCGTTCACACAGAGTGCTGTCACCGTTGCCGTCGCGTACGTCGCGAGCCCGTTCTACATCCGGGGGGCGATCGCCTCCTTCGAGGCGACCGACCCGCACTTGACCGCCGCTTCGCGCACGTTGGGCGCCGGCCCGGTGCGCACCTTCCTCCGCGTCGTGCTGCCGCTCGCCCGCGGAGGCCTAATCGCGGGACTCGCGCTCTCGTTCGCCCGCGGCCTGGGTGAATTCGGGGCGACGATCATGTTCGCGGGGAGCCTGCAAAAGGTCACCCAGACGCTCTCGCTCGCCATCTACGCCGAGTTCGACGTGAATTTCGACGCGACCCTGGCGATGGGCGGCGCGCTCGTCCTGATCAGCGCCCTCCTGCTCCTGACGCTCAGAATCGGACTCTCATGGCAACGCTCACCCTCGAGCAGGTCACCGTCCCTCTTCGGACTTTCGAGCTCCGGCTAAGCCTCGCCGTCGACTCGACCGTCGCGCTCGTCGGCCCGTCGGGCGCCGGGAAGAGCACCGTCCTCAACGCGATCGCCGGTCTCGTCAAGCCTGCGGGCGGTGCGATCCGCTGCAACGACGAGACCTGGTTCGACGCCGACCGCGCGGTCTTCGCGCCCCCAGAGCGCCGGCGCGTCGGGCTCGTCTTTCAGGACTACGCGCTCTTCCCCCATCTGACCGTGCGCAAGAACGTCGAATACGCGCGCCGCCATCCTGCAGACGAGTACCTCGACCGGTTCCAGATCCGGCACCTGGAGGATGCGCGCCCCGGCGACCTCTCAGGCGGCGAGCGGCAGCGTGTCGCACTCGCACGCGCGCTCGCGCGCGATCCCGAGATCATCCTCCTCGACGAGCCTCTCGCGGCGCTCGACGCCCACACGAAGGCCGACGTGCGGGCCGAGTTGCAGCAGCTCCTCGCCGGGCTCGAGATCCCGACGCTGCTCGTCACCCACGACTTCGAGGACGCGGCGGCGCTCGCCGACCGGGTCGGCGTGCTCGTCGAGGGGCGCCTTCGCCAGGAGGGGGCGCCGGCCGACCTCGTCGCGGAGCCGGCCGACCCGTTCGTCGCCACCTTCACCGGCGCCAACCTGCTCCACGGCCGGACGGACGGGCCCGACGGGGCAACGACCGGGGTCCGCCTCGACGACGGGACCGTCGTCAGGACCACCGACGGCGGCTACGGGGCGATCACGCTCGCGGTCTATCCCTGGGACGTCACCGTCTCGACGCACCGTCCCGACGATTCCGCGATGAATATCGTCGAGGGCACCATCACCGCGATCACCGAGCTCGGGAACCGGGCGCGCGTCACGATCGGCCCGGTCAGCGCCGAGATCACCGTCGACTCGCTCCAGAGGCTCGGTCTCGTGCCGGGCCGACACGCCTACGCAAGCTTCAAGGCGACCGGAACGCGTGTCGTCGCCAGCCGTCCAGTCGAAACCGGGGCCTAGGGAGACGCGAGCCCCCGCCCGGGCCTGCGTCTCGCGCGGAGCTCAGTTCGCGGATCCGGACGGCGGCGGTGGCCAACCGCCCCAGCCGCCGGGCCCGTGCTGCATGACCTGGAACGAGCTGTCGAGGTGGACCTCGACCGTGCTCCCGTCCGACTTCGTCACGGTCACCTCGTAGCCCTTGCCGAAGTAGTCGGTCGTGACGTTGCCGGCCGTGCCGCCGCCGACGGCCGCTACCGCGGCCGCCTTTGCCTTCTCCGCGTCGTCGCCGGTCACCGGCTTCTCTGCCTCCTCATGGGCCGCGGTCCCGGCGCCGGCATGTTCCGCAGCGCGGCCGGCGGCTGGCCGGCGGTCGTCGGAGTCGCGGTGGTGCCGGAGTGCGATGTCGCCGCTCCCGCCACCGCCGCCCCGCCGACTGCGGCCCCGGTGAGGGCTGCCACGCCGAGGCCGACCTTCTTGACCTTGCTGAGCATCGTGTGCTCCTTTCGTTCGACCGGGCCTAGCCCGGGTTCACGAACCACGATGCGGCCGCCCGGTTGGAGGGCGCTTCGGCCTGGCTAGGAAGGTGCTGAGGATCGACGCTGAGCGCTTTCCCAGGTAATTCACAGGAAGCGGTGGCATGGTGACGTCATGACCGATACGAGCCCGAACGGCGGCGGCAGGATCCTCGTCGTCGACGACGAGCCCTCGATCGTCGACGCGGTCGCCACGGCCCTTCGCTACGAGGGCTTCGAGGTGCGCGAGGAGGGGAGCGGCCGCGGCGCGATCTCGGCGGTCACCGACTTCGAGCCGGATCTCGTCGTGCTCGACTGGATGCTGCCCGACCTCGACGGTCTCGAGGTGGGCCGGCGACTGCGCGAGCGTGGCTTCAAGACCGCGATCCTCTTCCTCACGGCCAAGGACGCGGTCGAGAACAAGGTCGAGGCGCTGCGGGCCGGCGGGGACGACTACGTGACGAAGCCGTTCAGTCTCGCCGAGGTCGTCGCGCGCGTCCAGGCGATCCTGCGGCGCACCGCAGGCGACCTGCCGGGAGACGTGCTCCAGTTCGCCGACGTAACGCTCGACGAGGCGCGGCACGAGGTTCGCCGGGGGGAGACTAGGGTCGACCTGACCGCGACCGAGTTCTCCCTGCTCCGCTACTTCCTCCTCAACCCGCGGCGGGTTCTCTCGAAGGGGCAGATCCTCCAGAATGTCTGGCGCTACGACTTCGGCGGCAACTCGAACGTCGTCGAGACGTACGTCAGCTATCTGCGCAAGAAGCTCGACGCGCTCGGGCCGCCTCTGATCCGGACGATCAGGCAGGCTGGCTACATGCTCGAAGCCGAGGACTAGCGGGGTGCGCCGGCTCTCGCTGCGAGCGCGGCTCCTGCTCGGCGTCGTCCTGCTCGCCGCCCTCGGGCTCATCGCCGCGGACGTCGCGACGTACTCGTCCCTCCAGTCGTTCCTGCTGCAGCGCGTCGACAACACGCTCGAAGCCGACCACGTAGGCGCGGAGCACCAGGACTTCGGGCACGGCCCCGCGCAGCCGAACGAATTCGTCCAGATCCGCTCGCCGAGCGGGCAGGTGCTCTACACGTCCGGCGTCCCGCACTTCCCGGGGACGAAGGCGCCCTCGGGGCCGAGGCTTCCCTCGACGATCACCGGCCTGCACCGCCAGGGGCCGGATCTCGTCCGGTACTTCACCGTCTCGGCAGAGAAGGGTGGCGGCCGCTACCGCGTCCGCGCGTCGGTCGACGACGGCTCGCCGAACCTGCTGATCATCGCGAGCTCACTGGGCGATGTCGACAGCACGCTTCACCGCCTGACGTTGATCGAGCTGCTGGCGACCGCGGCCGTGCTCGCCGCGCTTGCCGCCCTCGGCCTCTGGGTGGTGCGACTCGGGCTTCGGCCGCTGCGCGAGATCGAGCAGACGGCGGAGGCGATCACCGCCGGCGACCTCTCGCGCCGGATCGAGCACCCCGACTCGCGCACCGAGGTCGGGAGGGTCGGGAGCGCGCTCAACGCGATGCTCGACCGGATCGAGGCGTCGGACCGGCGCCTGCGCCGCTTCATCGCGGACGCGTCCCACGAGCTGCGCACGCCGCTCGCCGCGGTGCGCGCCTACGCCGAGCTGTTCGGGCGAGGCGCCGCCTCGCGGCCCGAGGATCTCGAGCGCTCGATGTCCGGGATCACTCGCGAGGCAGAGCGGATGAGCCTGCTCGTCGACGATCTGCTCCTCCTCGCCCGCCTCGACGAGGGCAGGCCGCTCGAGCGGAAGGCCGTCGACCTAGCGCAGCTCGTCGGCGAGGCGGTCGACGCGGCCCGCGTCGTCGAGCCCGACCGTCGGATCGACGTCTCGGTCCAGCCCGCGACGGTGACCGGCGACGAGGCCCGCCTCCGTCAGGTGCTCGACAACCTGTTCGCCAACGCAAGGTCGCACACGCCGGCCGGCACGGCCGTGTCGGTCCACCTCCAACGCGCGGACGGCCGGGCGAGGCTGAGCATCGCCGACCACGGCCCGGGGCTCACCGACGACGAGGCGGCGCGCGTCTTCGAGCGTTTCTACCGTGCCGACGCGTCGCGCTCGCGGGAGAGCGGCGGCGTCGGCCTCGGGCTCTCGATCGTCGCCGCCGTGATCGAGGCGCACGGGGGGACCGCCGAGGCCGGGCCGACGCCGGGCGGCGGCGCGACGTTCATCGTCACGCTGCCGCTGGCCGCCTCCTAGGCGGCCAGGTCTTCGCCGAGGGGCGCCGCGAACGAATAGATCGCGGCTTCGTCCTCGCGCCGGTCGAGACCGAACGGGACGAGCATGATCGCGGCCACGGCGAGCACGATGCCGAGGTCGAGGATCGCGTTGAGGAAGATCGCGGTGTCGAGAGACATGGTTGCTCCTTGCGACTCGTTTGGCTGATGTGTCCAGACTCGCGCGCCGCTCTGAGCGACCCCTGAACCTGTCCTGTGAAAGCGGTGAGAGAGAGAGAGGCCGCTCGCGCGGCCTCTCCCATGTTCAGGCCTGTCGATCGTCCGGCCGGTCCATGCGGAACTCGAACCGGGCGATGATTCCCGGGTCGTCCCCCACGGGGAGCTCCGGATCGGGATCCCGTGTTGCGACCCAGGCGTACCCGTGCTCCGGGTAGGCGACGACGTCGGGAAAGCTGCCGGCGCTCATGGCGAGGATCCGGGCCGACTCGTCGTGCGGGTTGCTGAAGGCGTGCGTGCCTGCCCGCCCTTCGGGACAGGACACGAAGTCCCCGGGAGCAAGCTCTTCCTCCCCTTTCAGGTCCCTCCAGACAGGGTGGCCGCTGAGGACGAAGAACATCTCCTCGCCGCCGTAGTGCATGTGCATCCGCATGCCCGTCGCGCCGGGTCTCAGCTCCCACAGGGTGGCTCCCATCCGGGCGCCGTCCGGGCGCCAGAAGGCGCGGTGGGACAAGCCGCTGCCGTCGTCTTCGCTGTCCCAGGGGACATCGGCGAACAGGTTCTGGCGATTCATCAGGTGATACCTCCGTTGCGCTAGCGGTTGCGGCAAGGCGAACGCCCGCCGTCTGCGGCGGCCGGCGCCTTGCCCGAATCAGAACCGCTAGTTCGCTGCCGGAGTCACGTGGCGATCCTACTAGTCGTCCGCGCCCTCGTCGTTCGGGTGACCCGTGGTGGGACGGATCGTCCACGCGGGCGCGGCGGGGAGATGCGCACGCGGGGTGAGGCGCCCAACGGGGTCGTTGCCGGCCGCCGCGCTTCCGAGCAGAAGGACGTTGGCCGCAATTGCCGCTGCCGCGGCGACCGCGATGAGAAGGACGACGATGAGCTTTCGACTCACGCCGCCTCGACCCTGGCGATCGAGATCGCCCCCATAGGGCAAGACTCGCACGCCTCGCGAACGGCTTCGTCCTCGCTCAGACCCGTGCGTAGGACGGCGAGCCCGTCGTCCCCGAGCGCGAAGACGTCGGGCGCCAGACTCTCGCAGACGCCGTAGCCGCTGCAGAGCGAGCTGTCGATCGAGATCCGGTACATCATGTGCTCCTTTCGGGTGCGGGGCGCGTGGGACGGCCGAGCGCCCGCCACGCGGTGGCGAAGGCGACCGCCCCGACCGCCCCGAGGTAGAGGTCGTGTGCCCACGGCTGCGTCGAATCGGTGCCGGAGGCGAAGCCGTGGATCGTGGCGAGGAGGAAGACGAGGTAGGTGGCCCAGTGGAGTCGGCGCCAGTTGCGCGCGCCGATCTTCGGGCGCAGCAGGAAGGAGACGTAGATCAGCGCCATCAGCTCCGCCGCGACGACGCCGGTCGCGACCGCCGCCGTGCGGTACGGGGACGCGCCCGGGACGAGCAGACCCGCGAGCGGCATCCGCAACGTGCGGTCGAGCATCAGCGTCGTGCCGTGCAGCACGAGCATTCCCAGGCCGAGCAGCGCGAGGAACCGGTGCACGTCGGTCGTCGACGCGGGTTTGAGCGCGCGCCCGAACGGCCTCGCCTTCAGCACGAGGCCGGCCAGCACCGACGCAGTAAGGAGGCCGTATGCGGTCAGCCCGCTCGCGCGTGCCAGGAGCCAGAACGTCGGGTCGGTCTTCATTCACGACGTCCTCGTGATCACGTGGGCCGGAAGATTGACGATCTGCACCGGGCCTGCGGCCGCGGGTGCCGAGGTGGAAGCAGCCGCGGTCGCGGCCGACCGCGCCGCGGCTGCGGCGGCGGCATTGACACGTGCGATCTCCGCCCTGCGCGCCTTCAACTCGACTCGATATCGAGCCCAGCGCGCTGCGACGACTTCCTGGACGAGCCTCGCCTCGTGACGAAGCTGCGCCTCGCGAACGGCCAGTGCGCGCAGTCGCGGGTCAGCGGTCTTCGTCGACCACGGGTGCGCGGCGACGACGGCCCACGCAAGAAAGAAGACGACGAGCGCGAGGGCGAGCGCGTACAGACGGCCGTGGTGGCTAGCCATCTCCACCCCCGTCTCCGCCTCCGCCGCCGTCGGCCTCGTGGGAGCCGTCGTCACCGTGGCTGTGGTGGATGGTCACGACCACGGGCGGCGGCTGGTGGTAGACGATCCTCGGAGCCGTCTGGGGAGCTGGGGCGGCCGCAGTTGCCACCGGCGGCGCTGGCTTCGGGATCTTCGGCAACGCGGGCGGCCGTGCTTTCAGCTCCTGCCGGAGCTTCGCGGCGTAGGCGGCGAGTTGTTTCGTCTGCGCGGTGACGGCCGCGTCGTTCCCGTGCCGCGCGGCGGCCCCGAGCCCGGTCGTCCGCGTGACGGCGACCGTGCCGAGCACAGCGGCCACGGCGATCAGTCCGGCAACGAGGGTCACGTTGAACTTGTGCATGCCGCCGACGCTACGCGGGCGTCGGTGAAGCGGGGGAGAGCCGTCGGCGAGGCTTCGTCCAAGGCGCAGTAAAGGTTCGGCTAATCCCTGATGCCATACGGGCGCGGCGGCACGACACTCAAGACGTGCACATCCTGGTCGTCGAAGACGAGGACGCAATTGCCGACCCGCTCGTGGCCGGGTTGCGCCGCGAGGGCTACGACGTGTCGCGCGTCGCTACCGGTGAGGGCGCTCTCGATGCCTCGCCGACGGACCTCGTCCTGCTCGACTTGCGCCTGCCGGATCTCGACGGCCTCGACGTGTGCCGGCAGATCCGCGAGCGGTCGCGCGTACCGATCATCGTCCTGACCGCGCGCGGCGAGGAGGCAGATCGGGTGGTCGGGCTCGAGCTCGGCGCCGACGACTACCTCGTCAAGCCCTACGGGATGCGCGAGCTGATCGCACGGATTCGCGCGGTCATGCGCCGCACCGCATCCCTCGGTCCGAGCGGGACGCTCCGGGCGGGCGGCCTCGAGGTGGACGAACGCGCCCGCCGCGCCGTACTCGACGGGCGCGAGCTCGAGCTGACGCCGAAGGAGTTCGATCTGCTCGCCGCGCTCGCGCGTGACCCCGGCGCCGCGATCAGCCGGCAGCGCCTGCTGGCAGAGGTGTGGCAGACGAGCTGGTACGGCTCCGCGAAGACGATCGACGTCCACGTCGCCGCTCTGCGGAAGAAGCTCGGCGACCCAGGCTGGATCGAGACGGTGCGCGGCGTCGGTTTCCGGTTGCACGTGCCGTGACCCGGCGTCTGCTGCTCGGCTACCTCGGGGTGACGCTCTTCGTCCTGCTCAGCCTCGAGGTTCCGCTCGGCTTGCAGAACCAGCGCACCGAGCGGCGCGACTTGACCGCGAAGGTCTCGCACGACGCGACGGTGCTCGCCGCCGACGCCGAGGACGCCGTACAGGCGCCAACGCGGAAACAGCTCGGGGCGCTGGCGGCCGTGACCTCCGCCTACGCGACGCGCACCGGTGCGCGAGCCGTGATCGTCGACCGGCGTGGCAGCGCCCTCATCGACACGAGCGAGCGCGTCCGAGGAGCCGAGAGCTTCGCGTCACGCCCCGAGATCAGGGCCGCCCTTGCCGGGGGATACCCGCGCGGAGTCCGCACGTCGAAGACGCTGCACGAGCGGCTCCTCTACGTCGCGGTTCCGATCGCATCGAGCGGGAAGGTGCACGGCGCCGTGCGGATCACATATCCGCTGTCGGCGGTGGACGCTCGCATCCACCGCTACTGGCTGATTCTCGCGCTGATCGGCGTCGTCGTCCTCGCCGGCGCCGCCGTTGTCGGCATCGGCCTCGCCCGCTTCGTGACGAGGCCGCTGCATCGACTCGAGCAGGCGGCCGCCGCGGTCGGCGAAGGAGAGCTCGAGACGCGCGCTCCCGAGCAAGACGGTCCACCGGAAGTCCGGTCGCTCGCCGTCGCCTTCAACGAGACGGTCGCGAAGCTCGCGCGGCTGCTGCGTTCGCAGGGAGAGTTCGTCGCCGACGCCTCGCACGAGCTTCGGACGCCGTTGACCGCGCTCCGGCTGAGGCTCGAGAGCCTGCCGCCGAGCCCCGACCGCGATGCGGCGCTGCAGGAGACCGATCGCCTCCGCGATCTCGTCGACGGCCTGCTCACGCTGGCGCGGGCCGACGCCGGCGCCGAGTCGCCGGCCCGGGTCGACGCCACCGCGGTCGGGCGCGAGCGGCTTGAAGCCTGGCGACCGCTTGCGGACGAGCACGGGGTCGCCCTCGTCGCGCAGCTCGACGGCCCGCTGACGGTGCGGGCGGCGCCGGGACGCCTTGCGCAGGTGCTCGACAACCTCCTGTCCAACGCACTCGACGCATCGTCTGCCGGCGGATCGGTGACCTTGTCGGCCCGTGCCCAGCCGCCTTGGGTGGAGCTGCACGTCGACGACGAGGGCCCCGGCCTCACGCCCGAGCAGCGCGAGCGCGCGTTCGACCGCTTCTGGCGCGCAGGAGGACCCGGGGGTAACGGCTCGGGTTTGGGGCTGGCAATCGTCAGGCAGCTCGTCGCTGCGGACGACGGAGAAGTCGAGCTCCGCGAAGCCCCGAGCGGGGGCGTCGACGCGGTCGTGCGGCTCCGTCCTTCCTGAACCTTTACCCAACCTTGCCCGCGCGCTCGCCCCTCGCTTGCAGGCGGAGGCATAGAAGGCAGGCATGAACGCAAACCGACCGATACTCGCATTGGCCGCCGTCCTGGCGGCGACCGTCGTCACCGGCGGCGCTGCGATCGTCGGGCTCGCGCACCGACCCGCTTCGGCTCCGGCGCCCGCGCCGTCCGCAGTGGTGCAGCAGACGCCCGCGCCCGCCGCGCAGTCGTGGAGCGAGGGAGGTGACTGATCATGCAGCGCATCTGGGTAGTCGTACTCTCCGTGTGGGCGATGCTCGCGATCGTGGCGGTGCTCGCCTGGTCGTCCCACTCACCGGCGCCCCTGCCCGCCGCTTCGTCGCAGACGGTGGTCGTGAAGGGGCCGGGCGGCAAGCAGCGCGTCGTCGTCCTCAAGGCCCCTGCGCACGCGACGACCGCGACCTCTGCGATGGCGCGGCCGTGAACGGTCTCTTTCGCACCGAGTGGCGCGCCGTCGGCACGACCTGTGCGGCCACCGTGACGGCCGCCTCGAACGGCGAGGTCGACGCGCACGCCGCCCTCGCCGCCGCACGGGAGGAGGTCACAGCCTGTGAGCAGGAGCTTTCGCGATTCGACCGCGCCAGCGACCTCTCCCGCCTCAACGCAGCCGACGGTGGATGGACTCCCGTCGGCCGGCGGCTGTTCGAGGTGCTCCGGCTGGCGCTTCGGGCCCGGGAGGACACCGGTGGCCGCTTCGACCCTACCGTGCTCCCCGCGCTCGCGGCCGCCGGCTACGACCGCTCCTTCGAGCTGCTCGAGGAGAGACAGCCCCGGCAGGTGGAAGGTTGGCGCGCAGGCGCCGTCATCGAGCTCGACGAGCAGCAGGGGCGCGCCCGGCTCGAGCCGGGCGCCGCCGTCGATCTCGGCGGCATCGGCAAGGGATACGCAGCCGGTCGCGCTCTCGATGCGATGCGCGCAACCTCCCCGCGGCTGGTCGGCGGCCTCGTCGATCTCGGCGGCGACATCGCCGTCTTCGGCGACTCTCCGGAAGGCGGCCCGTGGCTGATCGCAGTCGCCGACCCGCGGCGCTCGGGCGAGACGCTGGCCGCCCTCAACCTCCACGACGGCGGCATCGCAACCTCCGGCCGCGACGCGCGGCGCTTCGGTCCCGGGCGCTCGCTCCACCACCTGATCGACCCGGAGACCGGCGAGCCCGCGCTTGCCGGTCCTCTCACCGTGACGGTCGTCGCACTCGACGCCGCCGCAGCGGAGGTGAATGCGACGACGCTGGCGATCGCCGGCCTCGGCGAGGCCGAGGAGCACGTAGCAGCGCGGCCGTCGATCTCCGCGCTCTACGTCCCGCAAGCAGGACCTGCCGTGCCGATCGGCCGGTTGCCGGTCGCGGCGCCGCGGCTCGTGGTGCGGGCGGCGTGACCGCCCTGCCCGTCGCCTGGCTCATTGCGCGTGCCTCCGGCCTCGTGGCCTTCGGCCTGCTGACGCTCTCGGTCTGGCTCGGGCTCGCGATGAGCACCCGGATCCTCGGGCCGAAGCGGCAGAAGCCGCTGCTCGCACTGCACCGGACGCTCGCCTGGACGGGGCTGTCGATGGTCGGCCTCCACATCGGCGCGCTGCTGCTCGATCCCGTGCTCCACTTCGGCGCGCTGGCAGTGCTCGTGCCGGGCGCGGCGACGTACCGCACGGGAGCGGTCGCCCTCGGCGTGGTCGCTGCCTGGCTCAGCCTCGCGCTTGCCGCTTCATTCAATGCCCGCCGCTGGATCGGCCAGAAGGGGTGGCGGCGGCTGCACTACGCGAGCTTTGCCGCGTTCTGGCTCGCGCTCGGCCATGCGCTGCTCGTCGGCACCGACCTGCGCGGCTTCGGCGGGCCGATCACGGCGCTCCTCGCCGCAGGCCCCGTGCTGTGGCTGAGTTTCTACCGTCTGCTCGTTCCGCGCACCAAGCCGGCCCGGGCAGCCCTCGCGCCGGCCGTCGCAGCATCGTAGGCGCCGGCCGGCGCGTCACGCGAGCGACGCCGACTACGATGCATCTCCTCGATGACGATCACCGACCGCCCCGAAGACAGCCTTGCCGTGCACGGGATGCGCGTCGCAGGGCGGGTGCTCCGCAACCCGACCACGTCGCAGCTCTACACCGCGGCGCTCGACCGGCGCGAGGCGGTTCTCGGCGAGAGTGGGCCGCTCGTCGTCGACACGGGCCGCTTCACCGGGCGCTCGCCGAAGGACAAGTTCATCGTCCGCGAGCCCGGCTCGGAGGACCGCATCTGGTGGAGCGAGACCAACGCGGAGATCTCCCAGGAGCACTTCGACGCGCTCCGCACGAAAGTCGTCACCCACCTCGAGGACGGCGATGTCTACGTGATCGACGCGTTCTGCGGCGCCGACCCGAAGCACCGGCTCGCGGTGCGCATCCTCACGACGCATCCGTACCACGCGCTCTTCGCTAAGACGATGTTCGGCGAGCCTGCCGGAGCGGAGCTCGCGGATTTCGAGCCCGACGTGCTCGTCCTGCACGAGCCCGAGGTCGAGGCCGACCCGCAGCGCGACGGCACGCGCACCGAGGTCTTCATCTGCCTGCACCCGACTCGCGGTGAGATCCTGATCGGCGGCACGTTCTACGGCGGCGAGATCAAGAAGTCCGTCTTCACGCTGATGAACGACCGGATGCCGCTCGAGGGCGTGATGCCGATGCACTGCTCCGCCAACGTGTCCGAGGACGGCCGGGACGTCGCAGTCTTCTTCGGCCTCTCGGGCACCGGGAAGACGACGCTTTCCGCCGAGCCGTCGCGGCTGTTGATCGGGGACGACGAGCACGGCTGGGGCGATGAGGGCGTCTTCAACTTCGAGGACGGGTGCTACGCGAAGACGATCCGGCTCTCGGCCGAGGCCGAGCCGGAGATCTGGAATGCCGTGCACAGCTTCGGCACGGTGCTCGAGAACGTCGTCGTGGACGAGCGCGGCGTGCTCGACCTCGACGACGACTCGAAGACCGAGAACACGCGCGCCGCGTACAAGCTCGAGCGGATCGCAAACGCGCTGGCGGCGAAGCGCGCCGGCCATCCTTGCTCGGTGATCTTTCTCACCGCCGATGCCTTCGGGATTCTCCCGCCGATCGCGCGCCTCACCCGCGAGCAGGCACTCTTCTTCTTCCTGTCGGGCTATACCTCGAAGCTCGCCGGTACGGAGCTGGGCGTGACCGAGCCGCAACCGACGTTCTCCACGTGCTTCGGCGCGCCGTTCCTGCCGCAGCCGCCGACCGTCTACGCGAAGCTGCTCGGCGAGAAGCTCGACGGGCACGCCGCCTCGACCTGGCTGATCAACACCGGCTGGACGGGCGGCCCCTTCGGAGAAGGCCACCGGATGCCGATCCAGGCGACCCGCGCGCTGCTCGATGCGGTGCTGTCGGGCGAGCTCGACCGTGTCGAGTTCCGCGAGGATCCGGTCTTCGGGTTCCAGGTGCCGGTGACGGCGCCGGACGTCGACGAGTCGCTTCTCGATCCCCGCTCGACATGGGCGGATCCCGAGGCCTACGATCGGAAGGCGCGAGAGCTCGCGCAGATGTTCGCCGACAACTTCGCGCAGAAGCACGCCGACGCGCCGCCCGAGGTCGCTGCGGCTGCGCCGAAGCCTTAGCCCCGGACCGGCTGTCATACTTCGCCACGTGAGCGTGAAGCGGAAGCTTCTCGCAGGACTGGCAGTGTTCGTCGTAGCCGGCGGGGCAGCCGGCGCCGGGCTCGCGGCGAGCGGCCACGGTCGCAGCGTGCAGCCGGCCCCTTACAGACTCTTCCTCCACGGCACCACGCGAGCCGCCTTCGTCGGGGCCACGGCGCAGTACCTGGGGACGGATCTCGCCACGCTACGGCGCGAGACGAAGTCGGGCCGGACGCTGGCGGAGATCGCAAACGCGACGGGCGGGAGGTCCGAGAGGCAGCTCGCCGCCCTGCTCGTCGCCGCCGCGACCTCGAAGCTCCTGCTGATCTCCGACGGGGCGATGTCGACGGCAAAGCGGCAAGCGCTCCACGCGTTGGTCCGCCAGCGGATCACCGGCTTCCTGAACGACACGTGCCCGCTGGCCCTTGCGGCTTTCGCCAGGCACCTGGCCGGCTGTCCCGGCATGACCGGCGTCTGACGCTTCTAGCGGTGGCGCGTCCGGGCCCGGCCCTCACGCGCTCGTAGCTTCCATTTCCGTAGCTCCTCCTTCCGCAGCAGCGCGTCGTGGCGCATTGCGATCGCCCTCAGCTCCCGCTGGAGCTTGCGCCAGCTGTGGAGACGCTCCCACGGCAGCTCGCCGATCTCGGCCGCTATGAGGACGGCGCAGCCGGGCTCGTGCGTGTGCGAGCAGTCGCCGAAGCGGCAGTCCGCAGCCAGCTCCTCGACGTCCGCGAACGTCCCGTCCAGGCTCGCTTCGCCCACGTCCCAGAGCTGAAGCTCTCGGAGACCGGGCGTGTCGATCACGAGCCCGCCGTCCGGCAGGACGAGCAGCTGCCGATGGGTCGTCGTGTGGCGGCCCTCGTCGTCGTCCTCGCGCGTCTCGCGCGTCACCATGACCTCCTCGCCGAGCCAGAGGTTGACGAGCGTCGACTTGCCGACGCCGGACGAGCCGAGCAGGACGGCCGTCGTGCCGGCGGGGATGCGGGCGCGGAGAGCGTCGCAGCCCTCGCCGCTGACGGCCGAGACGATATGGACCGGGACGCCGACCGCGACCGACTCCACCTCAGCGGCGAGGGACCACGGATCGTCGAGCCGGTCGGCCTTGGTGAGCACGATCTCGGGGGAGGCGCCGCTCTCCCAGATCGTGACGAGGTAGCGCTCGATGCGGCGCGGCTCGAGATCCGGCCCGAGTGAGGAAACGACGAACGCGACGTCGACGTTGGCCGCGAGCGTCTGGCCGTGCGTCACGCGCTGCTGGTTCGACGACGCGTTGCGGACGATGGCGCTGCGGCGTGGAAGGACGGCTCTGATCAGGCCGTCTCCGAGCCCGACCCAGTCGCCGACCCCGACGTCGAGGCCGTCGTGCATCAGCCGGCCCGGCAGGCGTGAGCGGACAGAGCCGTGCTCCGTCCAGACGTCGAACGCCGCGCGGTGCGCGGCGGCGACGCGTCCCGGCACCAGGCCGGGCTCCAGGTTGTCGGCGAGCTCCGTGTTCCAACCGAGCCCGCCTAAGTCGAATCCAGGCAACGCAAAGCTCCTTCGCAAGAGATGGGACGCCGCGCGTCCCCACAGAAGGAGCGCCCGGCGCTAGGTCAGCAGGACCGAGGAGGCGGCAGGCACAGGCTTCATTGTTCGATCCTCCTCTCGCCGGAAACGGGACTGAAGCAGCCTAGGCCGAGCGGCAGCGCTCGTCAACCCCGCGCGAACCGCCGCTTCGGGACCGCCCGGTTGGCGAAATGCGCGGCAGAGTGGTAGGAATCTCGCGCGATGCGCAGCGACGAGGCCCAGCCACTCCGGATTCCGACAGACGGCTCGGAGCGCGGCCCGGTCGGACGGGCGCGCCGCACGGACGACCTCGACCGCAGCATCATCGAGGCACTGCAGGCGAACGGGCGCGAGTCGTTCCGCGCGATCGCGGCGCGCGTCGGCGTCTCCGAGGCGACCGTTCGCGCCCGGTACGCACGGCTGACGGCGGAGGGGATCCTCCAGGTGGTCGCCGTCACGAATCCGCTCGGCCTTGGGTACGAGCAGGCGCTGGTCGGGGTCAAGACTTCAGGATCGCCGGAGCAGGCAGCCGATGCGATCGCGCGCTGGCCCGAAGCGGATTACGTCGTGGCCACGGCAGGGCAATTCGACCTCGTCGTCGAACTGGTTGCTACCGACCGGCGCCATCTGCTCGAGCTCACCAGCCGGCTGCGGTCGCTGCCGGACGTGGTCTCGACCGAGACGTTCGTGTACCTGGAGATGTGGAAGCAGCTCTACGACTGGGGGAGTGGGATGCCGAAGGAGGAACCGACCAGATGAGCCTTGCGCAGGACGCAACGTCCACAGCCGAGCTTCAGCGGCTGGCGAGCGACCACCTCTGGCTCCACTTCACCCGCATGGGCGACCAGGCGCCGCCGATCATCGTCCGCGGCGACGGCTGCTACCTCGAAGACGCCGGTGGCAAGCGCTACCTCGACGCGCTGGCCGGCCTCTTTTCGGTCAACCTCGGTTACGGCTTCGGTGACGAGATCGGGCAGGCGGCGCACGAGCAGATGCGCGAGCTGCCCTTCTACACGAATTGGTCGTACGCGCACCCGCGCGCGATCGAGCTGGCGGCGGAGGTCGCCTCCCTCGCGCCGGGGGACCTCAACCGCGTCTTCTTCGTCAACGGAGGCTCCGAGGCGGTGGAGGCGGCGTGGAAGCTCGCGCGCCAGTACTACCAGGCGCGCGGCGAGAAGCGGGTTCGCACCGACCTCGGCGGGCTCGAAGGCGAGATCCGCCACGACGAGCACCTCGGGGCTCCCCCGGGACGCCGCTACAAGGCGATCGCGCGCAACGTCGCCTACCACGGCACGACGTTCGGCGCGCTGTCGATCAACGGCATCGCGGCTCTGCGCACGCCGTTCGAGCCTCTCGTGCCGGAGGTGCGGCACGTCAGCAACACGAACCGCTACCACCGTCCGGTGGAGGAGACGGAGGAGGAGTTCACGGACCTGCTCCTCGACGAGCTCGAGCGAACGATCATCTCGATGGGGCCCGAGACCGTGTGTCTCGTCCACATGGAGCCGATCCAGAACGCCGGCGGCTCGTTCATCGCGCCGGAGGGCTACTGGCGCGGCGTGCGCGAGCTCTGCGACCGGTACGACATCCTCCTCTCCGCCGACGAGGTGATCACGGGCTTCGGGCGTGTCGGGCACTGGTTCGCCTCCGAGCGCTACGACATCCGGCCGGACATCGTCACGTGCGCGAAAGGCCTGTCGTCCTCCTACGCGGCGATCGGGGCTGTGATCACGACGGACCGCGTGATGGAGCCGTTTCTGACCGACACCGCGATGTACGCCCACGGCATCACGTTCGGCGGACACCCGGTGATGAGCGCGATCGCGCTCAAGAACATCGAGATCATGAAACGGGAGCGCATCATGGAGCACGTCCTCGGCAACGAGTACGCCTTCCGCTCGACGCTCGCGCAGCTGCTCGACCTGCCGATCGTCGGCGACCTGCGCGGGACGGGCTTCTTCTACGCGCTCGAGCTCGTGAAGGACAAGGAGACTCGCGAGACCTTCTCCGACGAGGAGTGCGAGACCCTCCTCCGCGGCTTTCTCTCGCCGCGCCTGTTCGAGAAGGGCCTCATCTGCCGGGCGGACGACCGCGGCGACCCCGTGGTGCAGATCTCGCCGCCGCTCGTGGCGACGCAGGCGGAGTTCGACGAGATGACCGGGATCCTCGGCGAAGTGCTCGCCGAGGCGTGGGAGAAGGTGCAGTGACTACTTCGACGGAAAGGAGCGGACGATGACGACCGAGGGAGGCTCCCGTGCTGGTCGAGGGTCACATCGCAACAGGCGACAAGGGCCTGAAGGCCAATGCGATCGGCTACATGTCGAATCTCGTCATCGGCGTCGCCTCGACGGCGCCCGCGTACTCGCTCGCGGCCACGCTCGGCTTCATCGTCGTGGTGGCAGGGGTTGGCGTGCACGCGCCGGCCGTGCTGATCGTCTCGTTCGTCCCGATCTTCCTCGTCTCGGTCGGCTACCGCTATCTGAACCGGGCCGATCCCGACGCCGGCACGACCTTCGCGTGGACGACGCGCGCCTTCGGCCCCTGGCTCGGCTGGATCAACGGCTGGGCGATCTTCGTCGCCGATGTGATCGTGATGGCGTCGCTCTCGGTCATCGCCGCCCAGTACACGTACGACCTGTTCGACTGGAAGGGCGGGTCGAGTTCGACGACGTGGATCATCGTCGGTGCCTCCGTCTGGATCGTGTTGATGACCTGGATCTGCTACCGCGGGATCGAGCTCTCGGCCGAGACGCAGGTGGTTCTGCTCAGCGCGGAGATCCTCATCCTGGGGGCCTTCTCCGTCGTGGCGCTGTTCAAGGTCTACAACGGAACCGCGCCGGTGGGCTCGATGCACGTGAGCGCGTCGTGGTTCAACCCGTTCGACATCTCCTACACCGCGCTCGTGCTCGGCGTCCTGCTCGGAATCTTCATCTACTGGGGCTGGGACTCCGGCGTGGCCGTGAACGAGGAGTCACGGGACTCGGCCGAGGGGCCGGGCAAGGCGGCCGTCCTCTCGACGATCCTCCTCGTGCTGATCTACGTCGTCGTCACGACGGCCGCCGCAGCCTTCCACGGTACGAAGTTCCTCGGCAATAACTCGGCCGACGTGCTGAACGCTCTCGGCAAGGAAGTCTTCGGCTCTCCGTGGGACAAGCTGTTGATCATCGCGGTCCTCACGTCGGCGGCGGCGTCGACGCAGACGACGATCCTGCCGACCGCGCGGACGACGCTGTCGATGGCGAAGTGGGGCGCGATCCCGGAGGTGTTCGGCCGCATCCATCCGCGCTACCTGACGCCGACCGTGTCGACGCTGGGGATGGGAGCGCTCTCGATCGTATGGACGGCTCTTCTGGTCGGGTTCAACTCCAGCCAGAACGTCCTGAGCGACTCGATCACGGGTCTCGGCTTCGCGATCTGCTTCTACTACGGCTTCACCGGCCTCGCGTGCGCCTGGTACTTCAGGCGGCAGCTGTTCAAGAGCGTCGGAGGGTTCATCCTCGCCGGGCTCCTCCCGTTGCTCGGCGGCCTCCTGATGGGCTTCGTCTTCGTGAAGGCGTTCATCGAGGACAGCAAGCAGGTGAACGCGTACTCGCAGCCTCTCTTCGGAATCCAGGTGCCGATCGTGATCGGGATCGGCGCGCTGCTGCTCGGCCTGCCGTTCATGGTGGCCTGCGCCATCAAGCTCCGCCCGTACTTCCGCCGCAAGACCGAGGTGGCGCCGCCCGGCCTCATCCCGTGACGGTCGAGGCGCGGCTGCCGTCCTGGTGGCTCGAGCAGGCGCTCGCGGCCGAGGGCGATCCGCCGCGGGCGCCGACTCTGGCGGGGAACGGGACCGCGGACATCGCGATCGTCGGCGGCGGTTACACGGGCCTCTGGACGGCGCTCGCGCTGCGGGAGCGCGCGCCCGAGCTGCGTGTCACTCTCCTCGAGGCGGAGATCTGCGGGCATGGGCCGAGCGGGCGCAACGGTGGCTTCGTGCACGGCTACTGGGGCTCCCTCGCCTCGGTCCTCTCGGTTCTGGGAGTGGAACGCGCGCTCGAGCTGGCACGCGCGGGCGAGCGGATCGTGCCGGGGATCCGGGCGTGGGCCGAGGCGCGCGGAGAGAACGTGTGGCTGCGCGAGGCCGGGATGCTCGAGGTGTCGGCCGCGCCGGCCCAGGATACGTCCGCAAAAAGCGCCGTGGCCGCGGCCGCCCGCGTAGGCCGTCCGGACCAGGCGATCGCGCTGACGTCCGACGAGGTGGCGGAGCGGATCTCGTCGCCCGTGTTCCGCGGCGGGGTCTTCTATCCCGACGGGGCGACCGTCCATCCGGGCCTGCTCGTCCGAGCCCTGCGGAGGGCCGCCCTCGATGCGGGCGTGAGGCTGCACGAGGGAACGCGGGTGACGGGCCTACGTGCCGGCTCGCCGAACGAGCTCCAGACGCCGGGTGGGACCCTGCGCGCGTCGGAGGTCGTGCTCGCGACGAATGCGGCCCTGACGGGGTGGAAGCCGGCGGGCCGGAACCTGACGAACTTCGGCTCCTATGTCGTCCTGACGGAGCCGGCCCCCGAGCGGCTCGCGGAGATCGGCTGGACGGGCGGCGAGGCCGTCGTGGACGGGCGGATGTTCCTTCACTACTTCCGCACGACGAACGACGGGCGGGTACTGATGGGCAGCGGCAGCGGGCCGATCGGCTTCGGCGGGCGCATCGACGACCGCTTTTCACGCGACGTACCGACTGCGGCGCGGGCCGAGGCAGGGTTGCGGCGACTGCTGCCGGGACTCGGCGATGTCCGCGTCGAGCGCGCCTGGGGAGGGCCGATCGACGTCTCGGCCGACCACCTCCCGTTCTTCCGCACCAATCCGGGCACGCGGATCCACTACGGGGCCGGCTATTCGGGCCACGGTGTGGGGCCGAGCTGGCTCGGCGGCCATATCCTCGCCTCGCTGGCGCTCGGGGCCGACGACGAGTGGACGCGGCTGCCGCTCGCGATGCGCGATGTCCCGCGCCTGCCGGGGGAGCCCTTCAGGCGGCTCGGCGGCGGGGTCGTCCGCTGGGCGGTCATGGCCTGCGAGGAGGCCGAGGAGCAGGAGCGAAGGCCGCCTCTGGCCGCGCGCGCCGGCGCGGCATTGCCGCGGCTGCTCGGGATGGAGCTAGGCACCCGATAGGGCGGCTAGGAAACGGCGGGCGCGGTGGTTGCGGCGCGCCGAGCGGTGCCCGTCCCCTGGGCGGCCTCGGCGACCGCGGCGGCGACGGCAGGCACGACGCTGCGGTTGAAGACGCTGGGAATCACGTAGTCCGCGGACAGCTCGTCGGGGGAGATCGCACCGGCGATGGCCTGCGCGGCTGCGAGCTCCATCTCGGCGTCGATTGTCCTCGCGCGCACGTCGAGCGCGCCGCGGAAGACGCCGGGGAAGGCGAGCACGTTGTTGATCTGGTTCGGGTAGTCGCTCCGGCCGGTGGCGATCACCTCCGCCAGGCCCTCGATCGCCTCCGGGTCGACCTCCGGATCCGGATTGGCCATTGCGAAGACGATGCCCCGCGGCGCCATGCGACGGACGCCCTCGACGCTGATCGCGCCGGGAACCGAGACGCCGATGAAGACGTCTGCTCCGTCGAGCAGCTCGTCGGCCGTCCCTTGCAGGTTCTCCGGGTTGGTGAGCTCGGCGTACTCCTGCTTCGCGGGATTCAGCCCGTCACGCCCGCGGTAGAGCGCGCCGCCCTCGTCGCAGCCGACGATCCAGCGTGCGCCCGCGTGCTGGAGCGCCTGCGTCACCGCCACTCCTGCTGCGCCGCAGCCGGTCGTGACGATCCGGACGTCCGCCAGCTGCTTTTCGACGACGCGCAGCGCGTTGAGGAGAGCCGCGAGCACGACGATCGCCGTGCCGTGCTGGTCGTCGTGGAAGACGGGGATCTCGAGCCGCTCGCGCAGCTGTCGCTCGATCTCGAAGCAGCGCGGCGCCGAGATGTCCTCGAGATTGACCCCGCCGAAGGCCGGCGCGATTGCCTCGACCGTGCGGACGATCTCGTCGGGATCCGCCGTCGCGAGGCAGAGCGGGAAGGCGTCGATGTCGCCGAACTCCTTGAACAGCACCGCCTTGCCCTCCATCACCGGAAGCGCCGCCTCCGGCCCGATGTCGCCGAGTCCCAACACAGCCGTTCCGTCGCTCACGATCGCGACGGTGTTCCGCTTGATCGTGAGGTTCCAGACCTTCTCGGGATCGTCGGCGATCGCGCGTGAGACACGGCCGACCCCCGGGGTGTAGACCATCGAGAGGTCGTCGCGGGTCTTCAGCGGCTGGCGCGGACGAACCTCGAGCTTGCCGCCGAGATGGGCGAGAAAGACGCGGTCCGAGACATGGACGACCTCCACACCGTCGACGCCGCGTACGGCTGCGACGATCGCTTCCAGATGCGGCTCGTCGTCGGCGAGGACGTTGACATCGCGGATCTTGGTTGTTCCCTCGACACGGACGAGGTCGATCGCGCCCAGCAGCCCGCCGGCCTCGCCGATCGCGGCGGCGAGGCGGGCGAACGCGCCGGGTCGGTTCTCGATCCGGACGCGAATCGCCGCGCTGAACGATGCGGAGGGGTGCACGGGCTCAGGCTACGCCCCGAGCCGAGTCGCCGCATCCGCAGAGAGTACGCTCGACGCGGTGGAAGTCACGGTATGCGACGTCGGCCCGCGGGACGGCCTCCAGAACGAGGCGGAGGCGCTGCCGCCCGAGACGCGCGCCGAGCTGATCGACCGCCTTGCGGCGGCCGGCCTGCCGCGGATCGAGGCCGTCAGCTTCGTCCGCGACGACCGCGTGCCGCAGATGGCCG